>Ga0364897_1014_pt1 | contig 92325 bp, 72 predicted proteins | sample SorcelJu500002C5_2_FD_206945 | JGI IMG/M metagenome (GOLD analysis project Ga0364897, IMG submission 206945) | Enriched cells from Trout Bog Lake Hypolimnion, Wisconsin, USA - BchlTB.July09.5000.02.C5 | ecosystem: Environmental > Aquatic > Freshwater > Lake > Hypolimnion/Profundal zone | place...
GATATCGGCGCCGAGAAAATCGGCGACGTCGTTCTCCATAGCCTTCAACAAGCCTTTTGCCTGCGTGCCTACCTTCTTGCCCTTAATCGTGATGTCAAACGCTTCACGCGTCTGATACACGTGTCCGGGCACCAACTTCAAATCTTCGACCATGGAGCGACGAAGCCAGCCGCGGCAATCATTCGTGCCGAGAACCGAATCCGGCACAACCAGAATTCTGGCGCGCGCATACGTCTTAACGACTTTGCAGTTGCTCGTCAGAATTCCGAAATAGGTGATTGCAGCTTCCGGCCACGCTAGAAAACGCTCACGCAACGCGGGAGCATGCTTCACGTCCGAATAGTAGAACTTCCCATTCTTGGCACTACCGCTTGCACCCACCAAACGGTAAGACACGCCTTCCCATTGGAGCGAGCACATGCGATCTTGAACAATCGCCTTCTCACCCCATTCAACCGCGTCCGTTGGTACCGACAGGAGCGCAACTTCGATCCCCGGATATTTTTCTCCGAGCACCGTTCCGTCCAGCCACTCATCTGTCGTAACAGACTTCGTGCGTTCGGTAATGTTGCCTTCCTTGTCCATATCCAACATCACAATTCCGTTTGCAATTTTCGTCGTCTCGCCAGTTGTCATCGTAATTCTCCTTATTACGTTGCCAATCCAAGGGGTAGGACTGCACGTGAACAAGGGAATACGAAGTGGCTAAAGGCCGCTCCAACATTCACGCTTGTTCGTAGTACAGAGGCGACCAAGCGAGAATGCTAGGTCGGTAAACAATTCCTCACCTAAACGCGGGTAAGGTACGCTACAGGGTCTCAGTCACAAAATGCTGCATTGTGAGGAGACGCAAGTAAACTTGTCCGCCGATCCTTGCTGCTTACTTCTTTACCGGCGTCGAAACGGCTTTAATGCCGTCCCCGACGTCTTCCCAATCCGCCTTCAATACTTCCACTCGGAGAAACGGATTGCCGGTGCGGATAGAACTCTTCAATGCTTCTTTTTCGGAACTGATCGGCACGCCGATCGATGTAACCGTTCCGTCTGGCGAAACCTGTCCTTCATAGAAGGAGGCATTGACATTGACCGCTGCCTCCGAAGCGCTCCGTCCCTTGCGCTTCTTTCTTTCCTTGACCACGACTGGTTGGGCAGTTGCCTGGGCGGTGCTCATTGTGCCGACTCTCCTCCATCATCAAATTGCGGTGCCTTCGTTTCCCCGTGAATCTGAGTCGCGGTGTACTCGGCTATGTACAGGCCGGTGGGGTTCTTCACAGCGCGTTCCGTCACCGCCAGACGAATCTTGTACGCTTCCACAACCTCGTCCACGTTCTCCGTTTTGCCGGACATATGGTGGAGCGTCCGGACACCAAAGGCGGTATAGACGAGCGGGTCTTGCTTGCTAACCTCGATGCTGCTGATCTTGGACTCCGACCGCGCTTGTTGATCCTGCAACTTGCCTACCGCATCGTTGGTCTGCATTTGCAAAACAGCCTCTCGGCGCAGATTGCTGGTCATCATATTCAATGCGTCAGCCCAGTTCTTCGGCAGCGTGTGCTGGTCATAATTCAGGTAATGATCAAGAAACGTCCGAACGTAGGCCTCTTTCTCGAAAGGTGTCGGAGCTTCGGCGGCCACTACACTATCGAGTATGCTCGGTGTGACCATGTCCCGTGCTGTACCTTTGGGGCCAACTACTTCCGCCTCGCCGTTCGGCGACACTTTGATCACCGTGGGCGGCTGCATCCTGATCATGATGAACCCCAGCACGGCAACCAGAGCTACAATGCCGGCGATGATTGCAAAAAGGATGGCGCGATTGGAAAACGCCCGCAAGGCGCCATCGGCTTCGTAGAATTTTGGTGACTCATCGGAAGTAACAGTAGTATTCATTCGGCGTAATCCTGTGTGACTCAAACCGCTGGTTTACCTGCTTCGCCTGTTCCTATTTTGCCTAGTCAGTCTATACCACCGCTAAAGGACTCGCTAATAGTTATTTGCGTCGGTCAGGTATTAAGTTGACGGTGCAGGGGTCGGCGGCGGCGGCATCCTTCCACCACCCGATCCAGAGGCTTGCCCTCCACTGCGAGCCATTGCCATCGCTTCCATGCGTTCCGCCCGGGCTTCACCGCGCTGGGCGCGTGCTTCTGATTGGGCGCCCTTCATATGTGTGTCGACTGCTTTAGCTCCGCCTGAGACCATGCTTGCGGCTTTAGCAGCTACACCGAGAACCGCGCCTCCGACAAACGAAAACTGACCGGAGACAAGGGCGTGCGCTGTAAACGGGATGGTGATAAGGCAAACGCCAAGTGCAACAGCCGATTCTATGACGAAGATTGTCCCCGACATCTGGGCGTTCGTTGCGTTAGGATTTGCAAGATTTGACGCGGTGGTCATATTTAATGCCGTCATGAGCGATCCGAGGATGGCGTACAGAACCGGCCATAACAGCCATTCACCGACCTTGCTCAGATATGCGGTCGCGTACTTTCCCAGCCCCGAACTTGGAAGAAGCGCAATAATGATGGGCCCAATTCCCCATAGAATCGCTCCCCAAAAGGTATACCAGAGACAGAAAAACGCGTACGCGGCGGCCTCAGCAAAAGCGCAAAGAGCCGTGAGCACAGTTAAAAGCACCTGTCCCGTTGCATTGTTGAACCACTGCATGAGCGAACCGTTGCCAGTGTTCGAATAGTACGTGTTGAGCGACTGTTGGAAGGCGTCAAACACGTCCTGGGTAGTGGAGGAGGTCCCCGCGATGTTTTGCGTGACGGTCAACATGTCGGTGATCATTGTCGAGAAGAGGCTGGTCCAGTTGGAGATGATGTAGGCGGCAATGACGTACTTGAGAAACGTGACAGAAAGTGCACGAACATTGCCCCCATCCACGAATGCCGCATAGACGCCAATTAGTGCAGTCACCGCGACAAGGGCGATAGAGAGACTTTCAATTTGCGAGCCTAGCGCCGTGATGCTACTGCTCGACAGAATGGTCGACATGCCATTCTGGTACGAAACAAAATTCGTGTAGGTCGGTCCAGCCTGAAACATCATCATATCTGCGTACTCCGAAGCTGGCGCATCAGTGCGTGGTGGAGCCCTTTACACTGTTGGCATTGCTGTTACTTTGAGAGCCAAGTGTTCCAGTGAAAGCACTCAAGGTGTTGGATTGACCAGAAGATCCCAGTTTGTACATCGCGCTTTCCGTGGCAAGTTGTCCCGCTTTTACGCGAAGCAGGTCCGCTTCACCAAGTTGACTGTAGGCGTTCGCTTGCACAAGCCACGCGTCTGCCTGGACCGTCAAGATCGGCGCGGTTCCAGATGCGGCCGAACTCGCCTGTGAGAGGAGCTGCTGGACCATATTTAGTTCTTGCGTAGACACCGCATCCATCTGAATGGAGCGCTTCATGGCATCCTGGGCAAGAGCATCGTTCATGTCCACAATCGTCTGAATTTGCACAGGAATATTGGTGGTCGTGTTGGCACCATAAGTTACCGTGTAGTACCCCGGCACAGCCGATGTCTGGTTTGGGTCCCCCGACAATAGGGCCGTCTCAAATGCCTGATTGAGCGCATTTTGGGAGCTACTGCGAGCAACCTGTACAGTAGACGCGCCTGAACTGGCCTGAGTTTGGAACCCTGACGCCAGCTGTTGAGACTGTTGCAGTTGACCTTGGGGGTACACAGTATTCTGAGTGTACGAATTCATGGTGGACGTCTGCAGGTCGATATCAGCGAGAGGTACGCCGAGACTGGACTGCATCATGCTGTTCAGCTGCTCGACATAAGGAATAAGCAGGCTGATGTCGAACTGGGCGTGCGCCGCAGTCGGCGAACATAGAGCTACAAACACCGCAGCGCCGGCGATCCAAGCGGACCTGCGAGTGGCGGGATGCGTTGAAAATGCCTTGAGTCTATCCTTGAGCGACATAGATTCCTCCTTCTTACTGCGCGGGTTGTGTGGAAGTGGTTTTGTTTGCGTTTCCATTGCTACCAAAACCCCAACCTAAATAGCTGTTCGCCGGGATCGCATTCACCATCTGTTGCTTGACTTGGCCGGTTTGGTTTGCAAGCTGAACGGCCTCTAATCGAAGGTTGGCAGCCAACAATTTGTGGCGCAGAGCAATCGACTGCAACTCCAGCGCCTTTCCCTGGAGGGAGAGGTGCTCAGCATTCCCTGGCGCAACCGAGGCCGCGGAATCTTCGACCGAGTGCGCCTGCGAGACTAGAGCGTTGGCTGTCCAGTCAGTAGCCGACGTAAGGGAGAAGACATCCAACGCCTGTGCATCCGACATATCGGTTACCGTTTGCATAAACTGTGTGCCGGATTTGGCCGTAGTCGGAGCACCATATGTGGTCTGATAAGCCGCCTGCATTTGGGACGGCTGCACGCTAGAGCCTCCGCGGGTTGCGGACTCCAATTGGCTCGAACTGGCCATGGTGGCGCTGTTTGTTTGCAGCCCCATCACCTGTGTCATCCATGGGCGATATGTAGTTCTCGTCGTCAGGATCGAATTCCACGCCTGGTTGATCATGTTTTGCGGATAGATTGAGTTGGTCAGAAACTGGGACTGCTGCTGGGACGTACCGTCGATGTTCGAGCTGGAACCCCCTAGCGAGGTCACGGTGGTGAAACAATTCGTGAACGCACTAAAGATGTCGGCCCATGCCGGCTTTGCTGGCCACGCCAGCATCAAGACGACAAGCGGTGCGGCTGCGAAGGCGAAACGCCGAAGGAAAGTGGTTTTATTGTGGGATGAAGTCATGCATGGGCCTCCATTACCTGTGTGTTCTGGAAAATAGCCGGATTGGACTGATACACCGCTCCTGAAATCTCCTCAGGCAGTTCCGGAAGTGCCGAAATGCCGTTGGGGTACTCTTCCGCCAAGGAGTATAGGTACTCGAACATGGACTGATCCGGATGTGTCCGATGCCAGTAGTCACGATAGGTCTTCTCTCGGGGCATGGTCGTCATGGTCCAGTACTCGAACGGCGTGATGCGTACGTACACTGTCTGCGTCGTTTCCGGATTGTCGCCAACCGCAAGTACAAACTGGCTCTGCTTGCCCTTTTCCGTCATGCCAATGCCTTTAACCGCGTTGACCTGGATCGGATTGAAGTGCATGAAGTGTTCGAGAACCTTTGTGTTGCCCTTCTGGCGACCAATCCAGCGCGTAGCGGTGGTAGACAGGATTGCAGCACCGATAGGTTTCGGTCTATCCGGTGTTCCAGTGAAATCTTCTACGGACTGCGAAACGCCCCATACGCAGGCATTGCGCTTACGAGCCGTGCGGAAGAGCTGTTCAACCGTCACTGACAAATCCTTCGAATCGAGCAACGACCAGCATTCATCGAGGATTACGATCGAGCGGCGTCCCGCCTCGCCGGCGGCGCGGTTCGTCGTGGCATAAGCGATCAGCAAACTCATCGCGGTCTCGAGACGAGGATCGTCTTTAAGCTGCTCAACATTGAAGTACAACCACGACGCCGTCATAGGCACAGTGGTGCATCGATCAAAGAGGTTGGCATACATTCCTTGCCCGACCCACGAGCCCAACTTGAAAGCGGCGACATGAGCCAACTCTTCAATGGCGGGAAACCCACGGTGTTGGTACGTCTGGAGTTCATCCCTGAGATCACTAAACAGCGGAGTCTTCGATCCGGAGCGCTTCGACCCGATGCGCTCGTACGTCGACTTGATCGTCGCATCAAGCAGCCCATCAAGAATGTCTGCATCGAATTCGCCGCCAGATCCGAGCATGTAGCGGGTAAGCGTTTTCAGGAAGGCCACATGGTCTTTGGAGGGCGTCGTCTGTCCGGGTTCCAGATCAAATGGGTTGATCGTGAACTTAGAGTCAAGGGACATCTTGAGCATCTGGCCGCCCATCAATTCAACGGCGGTCTTGTAGGAATCACCTCTTTCGAGGATGGAAACCTTGGTGTCACGTCGCGCACAGGTGAGGAGCAGTTTGCCAATGAGCACACTCTTGCCGGAGCCGGAGTTTGCGCAGATCAGGGCATTTGCATTCTCAAGTCCAGCGTCAAATGGCGAATACGGGAGGAGATCGCGGTAAGGTGTATGCCACAGAGTGAGCGGATCGCGCTCCATCCCTTTCCACGGCATCTCGAGCGGCACAAGGTCCGCAGCATGTTCGCTGAGAATATCAATGTCACGCCGATCGACCTGCGCCAGGCCCGGCAATGCGTTAAAGAAGAGACGACGTTTCGCCAGCGTCTCAGCAAGCGCATTCGCTCCATTTCTCCGGGCGATCACCTGCAGAAGCTGTTGCCGGCGGCTGGCGAGCTGCCGCTCTGCCGCTTCATATTCTTTTGAACACGTCGCGGCTTTGGAGGTGCGATAGGTAATTGTGAACGAAGTTTGGGTCGTCTTGCACGACCCGGAGATCAGGCGCTCCTGGATATCCAAAAGCTCTTGCGCTTGAACGGCCGCACTTACATCAACCCTGTGGTTGCCGTCCTTATCCATCTGCGCCGCCTGCATCTTCTTAAAACGGCTCTTGTACTTCTCAATTACCTTCTGCTGGTTCGGCACCAAAATGTGAACGGAGATGGCGAGAGGAACTCCTAGAGTCAACAACTCACGGATTATTCCCGGAACGGTAGCCTCGGGAGGAACTCTCATAGTCACACAGCCCGACAGAAACCCGTTGATGTTGAGGTACTCTTCCCTCTCGTCGAGCAGGGATACGCTTGCCAATTGCTCCCGCGCCGTGAGAGGGCGAAACTCTTTGTGACTCGGCGGGCGGTACGTTCGCCTGGTCAGGGGATCGGGGCTCAGTGCGCGACTGATTTCCGCAAACAAGTCGCACTCGGTCATGCGCGTCGGAGCTAACCCCGCCGTCTTTAGAGATGACTCGATACCGCGAAGATAGCTCTCAAACTGAGTGACAATGTCCAGGTGCTTCTTTTTGCTGATCTGTTTCTGTGCCTCGAGTGAAAGTGGGTCCGTGGTCTGTTTGAATATCCCAACGAACCCGTCCAGAACTCTTTTGAAGATGTTTCCCTGTGGCTCCGCTTCTTCCTTTGGCTCTGCTTTTCGTGCTTTGGGCTGGTCGTGATTACCTTCCAGTGCGCCTGCTGCTGTGCGGTTCAGCCGCTCATGGAGAGCCGGATCCCAAATGAAGTACACCGCCGCAAGGCGAGTCAGAAATGCGCCGTCCTCTTCTTCTTTTCGCCATCCCTCCATTCGGATGGTATCCATGCGGCGAGCGATCTCGGATTCTGTGCGTTGAAGGGCCTCGTACCGGTCGATGAGGCCGTTGGTGTTCTCAACCACCTCATAGCGAAACTGCACCCGCATGCTCTCTTCGGGAATGGCGCGAAGCAGGGCCTCGATCCTTGCATGCATTTCATTCATGGCCGGATCGTCCCCAAAGTACGTCAGAGAACCGCCCAGCTGATAGCCCGCGACATAGCACCCGTCGGTACGCACCATGATTCCATCGCTAGGAACCAGTGCCCCTGGCACAAAGGCGCGTATAGGAAGCAAAGAATACAGTCCCGGCACGACAAGCGAGCGTTTGAATTGCTCGGTTGTAATTGGCATTGATCAGTCCTCCTCGTCGGACAGGTATTCAGCGGGGAATTCATCGTCGCGCTCGCACGCCGAATAGGCCCGCGGCTGCGTAAACCAAGCGATTAAATCCTTCATGTAACCGCGCGGCTTCCCGTATTTGAAAATCGATAGTGAGGGCACCCCAAGAACCAGAACGATGAGCATCAACGCCCAGTTCATGGGAATAAAGAAGAGATAGCGATCAGCAAAGAAGAGCTGGCCGCCAAGGAGCGCCGCCACGCAGACAACGCCGACGAGCATCATGTCCTCGATTTCAAGGCCCATGAAGTAGACCGGGTTGGACAGGTTGCGTGATACCGGCGAAACATGTAGTGCCATTTCTTAACTCCCTATTGCCGTCCCTTGCGCGACAAAATATTCAATCAGCCGCAAGATTGCGGAAACCGATAAGCACATGATCGCCGTACTAAAGTGCTTAACTGGTTTCAGATCTGTTTTTAGGGTTGTGAGTTCCTCAAACGAACACCCGGCACGCACCACCTCGATGCCTGCATAAACGGGTAAGATCACATTCGCAACCCAATTTGTCACGTTCAGGAGCGTGTTCGAGTATGTATCTCCACCCGCAGTTGTGGTGGGAGCGTTCGCGACAAAATATTCAGCCAAGCGTGTGAGACCAGAGATCGAGACTGCTACCAAACAACCACTTACAGTCCGCTCAATGCTCTCGCCCTTCGAGTACTTATAGACTCCAGCGGCCAGGAACAAGCCAGCCAGAATCGGCATAATGACATTGCCGAGCCAGTTCACCAGTAACAGAATCGCCGCTGCCGGATCAGTCACACTCGACATTGCCCGACTCCTTATGCGCGCGAGAAAAGGTATTTGTGAGGCTACCGCTCTTTTCCCATATAGACTGTCCAATCAGCGACAAGCAATAGAGAACAGAGCCAATGTTAAAAAGCCCAAAGCCCACTCGCAGCGCGATAAGTCCTATCCGAAATCGGGCCATGATCGCGATCCCCAGCCCTACACCAACGAGAAGAGCCATGAAAAGAGCGATCTGTCGAACCTTGTGAATATTGTGGGTTTTTACCATGTAATAGTTCCATTTCCGCCTGTCACCCATCCCGAGACGAGTGTCCAAAGACCAGTAAAACTAAGGAAGGCGAGCCCCGCAAGCGCGACCGTTCCCCAAGGCTTTGATCGTTGGAAGCTGATTGCCGCCCCAATAAAGCAAAGGACCGCAATATACGGGCTGATGGTCATGGCGAGATAGTTGAACATGCCATCTAACATGTCGGCAGTAGAGAATGCAACGGTGGCACTGGTACTGGCGGTCGTGCAATTTGTCTTAACATAGGTCCACAACGCTTGCGAACCGAGCACAAAGATCGCCGAAATGATCGACGGAAGGGGTGTACTACCTTCGGCAGTGTCAAGAATCGCCTTAAAGCAGAGGGCCGCCGCCATCACTGGCACAATTCTTCCGACCAGTATGTTGTTTACGAAGCTGGTGATCCCAGTCGTGATATTTCCACCCACGGTGCCGAACGTTCCCGATGACGAAGTGGTGAACGTAGCGGCAGGAATGCCGGAGAACAGTGCAGGAATGGTCGTGGAGAACACCGCGGGTAAAGTGAGCAGGAGGGCGCCCCAAAACAACCACTTAAAGAAACTTCCTCCCGCGTCGTAGTTGGCCCCTCCCTCCGAACGCAGTCGCACCCCCGCAAGCACGAAGGCTGCGAGGGCTGCGACTGGAAGGAGATTCACCAGCATGCCGGCGATCTGCGCAACAAAACCCGGCAAGGAGTTCATTTAGACATTCCTCACAAGGTGCTGCAGCGCCGCAACTGTCGTTGGGTCTGTGAAAATACGGGGAATCTGGTGGAGACCACTGCCAACTCCAGCCGTACCCTGCGCGATGAAGTACTCAATCAATCGCGTGACGGCCGAGACAGCAAGGAAGATGCCGCCACCAACGACGCTGGACATGTGCGGCCGGCCAGCTTGGTATTTGAACGCGGCAGAGACAAAGCATCCGGCGGCGATCACCGGGCAGATTACGTTGCACACCCAGTTCACTACATTGAGAACCGCACCCTCAACCTGCGTAGCCTGCTGGCCTTGAACCGCTTTGCCGACCGCTGGCGCCGTGCCTAGATTTTGTGCAATACCGGCAATCGGGAACGACAGCAGCGTAAAAAGAGAGACAACCGCTACGAGCTTTCCGTAACGAACCTTCATGCGCGAGAGAAGCGACATCATGTTTTAACACCCTCCGTAAACAGGTCAAATTGGAAGTAGCTGCCGATCCACACTATTGCGACAGAATTAAGTGACAAAAAGTCACCAGCAAACACTACGAAATCATGTGCGATCCTGCCGCGCACTCTGTAACAATCCGCGGCAGGCTGACTCTAATGTCCCGCAGTCTGCCCGCTGGACGTGTTTTGGATATGTCCAGCGTTGTTTGCGGAAGGAAGTGGTTGTGATGAATCATGCGGCAGTGCTGGCTTCGTGAACACCATATAGAACTCGGTGCCCGCCGACAGAGTGACGATGACCTTTTGATTTGCCAACATCTGCCTGATCTGCGTATCGGAGGTCTGCCCCATGTTCTGGGCGAGCTGAGCCCTCATCAGATCGGATTCACTAAGTGCGGAGGAATTGTTATTTCCGAGAGCCATCGCCGTGGTTTGGCCGATGCCGGACATCGTAGCTACTAACATTGCCAGCGCCCGGTTGTTCCCCGTCACCTTACCTTTGAGCGCTCGCAAGTTGGTATCCACTGCCACCGCTTTTATAGGCACCGAGGAGCCGTTTGGTAGATCCACACTTTCGAATGTGATTGCCATATTTCCATGGATATCGGCAGTCTCAATACGTCCGATAGCCCGGCTTCCGGCAGGCAGAACGATCTGACCGTCGCGCTCGTAGTTATATTCAATAACCGCGGTAACCGGCGCCGATATTGCCGTGCTCGCCGATGCTTCCAGGCGCGCAGCCACATGAAAGCCAGTCTCTAGGCCAAAGTTTGTGATCGGAGGCCCGAGATACGAGGCAGCCTCGGTGGTGGCTTGCGGCACACTCTTTCGCGCGAAGAGGATGCGTGGCTTGGTGACCTCCTCGTCCCACTTGTGCATTGCTTCACTGTAAGAGGCCCCTGTTTGGTATTGCGCTCCAGGTTGCGCGTTCGTGGGTTGACCAGACCCTGCCGTCGTACCGTTGTATGGCGGTGCATGGAAGGGCTCAATGGTTCCCAGGGCCTTTGGAGAACCATTGATCTCCTTTGCCGCTCGAACCGCGTAACCGGCAACGCCAGAGGAAGATTGCCCTGGGTTGGGCGCCGAGTTCCCTGCCGCAGACACCTTTGCGGCTTTGGCAGCATCTTCGTCGGCGTGGCGTTTCTGCGCCTCAAGAGCATTCTTCGTGTTGAGAACATCGGCAGGCGAGATGTTGTCGACATCGGTGTCTGTTTGTTGGCGAACAGTGTTCGTATCGGAAGGCATCACACCCGTGTTGCTAGGAGAGTTCTGCTGTACTGCCGCCGCTGCTGCCTTCGACTGCCGGGTTGACTGCTTAGCTTTTGGGTCCATTTTGTGGCTGAATACAACCACAACGGCGACGAGGGCGACCAGCATTGTCGCGCCAAGGAAGATCAATTTCTCCATACCTGCAGGAACATGACTCTTCTTCGCCGGCGGCGTGTACGGTTTGGCTTCCGTTTCGGGAGAAATGATTTGCGGTTCTTCTTGTGTCGTCTGGTTCATTGGTCTCTCCCTACTAGAAGCCTGGCGCGACAAACGGAAGTGGAATCATTACGGGGTGATCAACAGCATCAGCGGTTGCGAGCTGCAATAGCAGCGTTTCCTTGCTCTGTTTGAAACCGGGCCGCGAGAACTGCACTACACCGTCCAATCGCTCGCCCGGAGCCAACTTCACGACGTCTTGGCGATAATCCTGAATAGAAACCGGCTGGGAGAGAATGCCCTTTTTGCTGGGCTTCTTTTGAACTGGATTTCCGAGTTGAACCTGTGGGGTCAGAACCTGCACCCACTTTGGGCTGACGTTCAGAACGGAGTACGAAACCATCATTGTGTCGCCAACCTGCACGACGCGCCCGAGCGAGGCCGCAATAGTTCGGGTCGCATTTACATTTGCCTTGTCCATCTTCACCAAGTCGTCGGCGGTGATCCAGAAGGGGGTTGCAATTTCTGCTTCAGCCGCAAAAGCCGAATCAATCACCGAAACGGGCTTCAAAGTGTGCGCGGTCGTTGCAGTGGAGCGCACCGGGTAGGTCGTGACAGAGGGCGTCAGAGGGGCAGTGCTCACAGGAAAAGCCGGGGCAACGCCGGTCTCCAACGGCGTTGCAAAAGCCAATAAGTTCCTCGCGGGCGTGTAGTCGAGGACAAAATCGACATCGTATGAGGAAGATGTGCCCGAAGAAATCAATTTCAAGCTGACGGTCTCACCGCTAGCAAGGGCCACCAGCAGATTACTCTCGGCAGCGTCATGGGTCGTTGGACTCACGAAGACCAGCTTCGGCTCAGCCTCGACGTGCTCGGCCGTAAACAGCGTAGGAGCGCCGACTGCAACTGACGTCACCGCTTCAGGAAGATGAATCGTTGAAATGTAGAGCGGCTTGCAATGAACCTCACCAACAATGGAGCTGTCGACCGGGCGGTTTTCAATATGAGCATCAACCGAAACGATAGGTGTTGCCGCTTTGATCATTCCAGACGGTGCAGTGGTCAACGGAGCCGTCGCGGTGGCCGATGGAGCGGGCGCCGACCCAATCGCCGGTAACGTTCCGAATTTGGGCGCTCCCGCCGGCACTCCGGGATTTGCAGTGCCGGTCGAGACTGTCTGGTGGTTGGCGTCAGCCGGAGGCGCGTTCAGAGTTTGGCTCGGCGCGACCGTTTGAGCCGATGCTGCCGCAGTCAAGATGGCAAAAGACAGGACAAAAACCTTCATTTATTATTCGCCTCCAAGGACGAGGTTGGACGGAGTGTTGTGGAGGGCGACCTCCGCAAGGTAGCGGCGCCGAACAGATGCAACATACGCATACACATCAGCGTTGGAATAGTGGAGACCGAGACGTAGGATGGGACGGCCACCGCGGTAGTAGGCCGCCAATGCCAGACGATAATCTCCGTCAAACTGCTGCATCAACGAGGCGAGGTATTGAACGCCGCCGGAAATGTTTTCTGATATATCGAAAGGGTCTTGGACGCCATAATCAGCGGCTGTCGCGGGCATCAGCTGCATCAAACCCATGGCTCCCTTTGAGGACACCGCCCGGGGATTCCACCCGGACTCCTGGGTAATGATTGCGTGGACCAGTTCTCGCGGGATCTGGTAGTGGGCGGCGTACGCGTCGGCGTAATAGACAGCTTCATCATGCCCAGCCTCCGGCACGCTGGCTGCGGCTGCAGGGACCGTGAAACAAATCCCAAGGAGCACAAGGATTCGATATCTCATTGCGCGACCCCCTCCAACTCGGGCGCGCTCTGTAGAAGAATTGAAGGGTTCAGGTCGTTCGGCTTAGCATCCAAGCTATCTTTCATCAGTATTTCTGCCGAGGTTTTCGCATGCGCTTCCTCGAGGTCGTTAGCCTTCATTCCTGCCGCGCGGGTGCGTGCGGAGTTCATCAATTCCTCAAATTTCCCGGAAATCAGCAAACCTTCTCTGTCCTTATGCGTCTTCGCAATAAACGGAAGGATGATTGATTTGTGTTCATCCCGAATCTCTTCCACTTTCAGTCTCGCGAGCACTCGCGCCAAGGTGATCATCTCCGAGATTGAAGGAGGTTTTCTCATCCTGCCCTCACGTAACGCCTGGGCAAAACCTGCAATAAAGTAGTGAATTTCCTTCGAACAAGTTGGGGTTCGACTTGCGACAATTGCAGCTTCCTGTTCAGGCGTCGGGTGGTCGATATAGATGCGCGCACAGCGGCGTAGAAGTGGAAAACCGAGTTCTCTTTCGTCATTCGCCGTGATGATCGTGAACGGTGGCTCCTTGGGATTTACCTGCCCAAGTCCTGGAATTGACAACTGCCATTCACCGAGATACTCCAACAACAAAGCCTCAAATGCATGACTAACCTTGTCAATTTCATCGATCAACAAGATGCATCGCTCTAGCGATTCGAGAGCTTGCAGGAGTGGCCCAGGTACAAAAAACTGGCGATCCTGGATGTGGTTTTGTGCCTCCTGGTAATTTCCGTCGTGAAATTTTATATAAAGCTCACGGAGTTCTGAACTGAAGGTGCCTTGCGCCTCGTCTTTGGTGACACCCTCGTAGCACTGTAAGCGGAACATCTTCATACCTGTTGCGCGTTGTACTGCCTTAGCCATCTCCGTTTTACCCGCGCCCGCCGGTCCTTCAAGGAGAATGGGCGTGTACTCCTCTGCAGCCGCATAGACGGCCAGCGCTATTTCAGCGTTAGTGAAATAGCCGACAGCGCGCAGCTGTTCTAGGGTATCTTCAGCACTTTTGAACATTGGCACCCAAATAATATCCAAATTATGCGCGCTAGTCCAATAGATTTAATATTTTCGCTAGACCTTTGGAGGTTTAATGAGCGGGGGGCTGGGGGGCACTCGCGTCTAGGAGTTGGGAAAGTTAGGAGATGTCAGGAAGGGATTTACTGGTTTAGATTCGGCGGATTCAAATGTGCCGAACTATTTGATTGTGATGGGCTTACATCAAAAGTTTACAGCTTGGCGGATTTTCGAGAAGCATCTTCATGAGCTCGTATCGATTGCACACACCCATCTTGTCATAGATCAAAATCAACATGTTTTTGATTCTTTGGTGCGAAGTGCCTAATCTCACTGCAATTTCCGGGTTCATCTTCCCGTCGAGCACGTAGGACGTCAGAAGTCTTTCTTTTGGGCTGAGCAATCGGACCTTCTGTTCATTAGGCGACGGGGTTTCATCGGAGCAGTCGGGCGGCTGTACCCACGATTGCCCCTCCCGTATCGCATTGATACAGTCCGAGACCCGTTCGGGCGTTGCTGTGCGCAGGATGATTCCCTTGATCGCCGAACGACTGAGTAGGGGTAGGTAGGGATCTCTATGCTCGGCAATCCATACAAGTGAGCAGCCATTGTCGCTCGCAAGCGCGACCGCACGCGACTGCACGGGAATCTGGCCCGCAAACACAATTGCCCCTGGATTTTCTGTGATGCGACAAGCAAGCTCGGACTCACTGCCACAATCGACTACTTGCATGGGGTCTGGATCTTCGCACTGACGGAGGAAGGTTGATATCGACGCCTGGAACAAGGACCGGCGGTCAAATATCAGAATGGCATTTGCCACGCACTAACCTCCCGAAGGGCTTGGGACTTCTCGCCCGCTGAATACACAGTCCTCCTTTCACCTGAAGGCGCGGGGGGTGCACATTCGCAATAAAGTCTGAGATTTCAAGAGCAGCATAGTGCATTGGCTAGAAAAAGGAAAGAATGTAGCTGAAATCACAAAAGACCACGGTTACAGAAAAGAGGACCGTGACCATTGGCTGTTACATAAGGTAAATATCCTAGTTATTCTTGTGGCCCAGTTACGAACGTAACGTGCTCTCCTTTTTCGTCGGTCGTAATAGCGGGATCTGCTCCCTGAGATGACTGAACGGGGCTTCCGTCTGGATTAACGCTCCTCCGCAGATTACCGAGTAGCTGGGATAGCTTCTTGTCGGTTTCCGGGGTCTGGTTGCACGCCTTAATAAAAAGGTCACAGTCGGTCTCCAAGGCTCTCGCCAGAAGCCCCAGCGACTGAATGATTGTGAGGCCATCGCCTTTGATTTCGACTCTTCCGGCCTCTATGACGATGTTGTCTGGCAGTTCATTCAATCGGATGTATTTGCACTGCTCCGGAATCTCAACCTTAATAGGCTTTGAATCAGGAGGCTCCGGGGCTTTGTCTAGGAGATTGTTCAACACCCGGTTTACATCATCGGTGTTTATGAATCTCTCGACCAAATCCATGAGGTCATGTCTTGAGACGGCGTACACGCGGCCGAGGTTTTGAATGGCCCCGGTTGCGCGCATGAGTTTGCACGCCGTCACGCGCTTAACCTGAAATAGGTCTTCAATGTCCTCGCGCTGGTAGTATTCCACTTTCGAGCGTGCGATGCGCTCTTTTATAGGGTGGAGGTCGTTCCTCCATGGTGCTCGACGTGACATACGCTTCCCTTCTCGGAGCCCTTAGGCTGCGCGAAGTGTGGCTCCGTTCAGATTAGGTTCTACTGGCCGCGCACCGAACTGCCTTCTCCTGCTCGCGACGTCTCAGATCCGCGAATGCCGGGCGGAGATCCTCCACAACTGGGACCGGCACGTTTGTCGTCCCTCGGAAGTACGCCTTTCAATGTACTCGGACGCCCCCATTTTTCACGTAACATTCCATTCTAAAGGCGATCACCGCCCACTCGGAATACCCCCCGAGGATCACCGTCTGCGGCGTCATGGACCATTCTTTCTTGTCCGCCGCGCTACCCAGGCGGTTCATATCGCGATGGTATTCAAAGAGGCCGCCACGCTAGGCCCGATCTCCGCAGGCTCGGCCCGCGAACCCCAGCGCAGCCATATCCAGGGGGTCGAATCAGCGCCGTTCCTTTTCATCCTGTCTTGTCTGGCCAGCGCCAGTTGCACGCTTTGGGGTCTATCGATCGAAGAAGCCGGGCTGAACGGGGTTGGCGGGCTCGGGCTTCTTCGCTTTCTTACGCGTGGGCTTCACAATCCGCTCCACCTTCACTTTCCGGAGAGCAACCATGTCCATGTCCAATCCCTGCCGGTGAATGTGGAATTCTTCGTGCCTGCGCAGATCACCGATACTGGTTGTCAATGTGAATGGAAATGCCTCTGGCAAGCGCAACAACTGCTGGGCTTCGATCTCGTCGGCAGCCCTAGCCCATAGCATCACTTCGAGAAGCCAGAGTTGCATGTCAGTGACAGAGGTCTTGTTCTTCCGCGCCAAGCTGAAATGGCCCTTCGCCTTCCGAAGAACTTCCCAATCCACCAAGCTCGTGATGAGCTTTTGCACCGCTTCCTTACTTGTCGCCCGGTCTCCCCAAGTCGTCAGAATTCGAGCTTGCACCTGGGCCGTAGTGAAATCGTCCTGAAGCGCAAGCAGACGACCGATGACTTCGGTGAGGTCACGAAAAAAAGGGTACGCCAGCGCAGACATGCCCCAGTGCAACCAGATGCGCTCTTGGGAGGATGTCCGCGGCAGCAGCGCCAAGGCTCGGTCCCGAAGGGCTACATGTTGTGGAGAAACGCCCAGCCAGATACGCAGAACGATGCCGGCTGCCTTGGCCCGCGATTCCGGTCCAGGAAGTTCTTTCCGTAGCTGCTGATCAACAAGCTGGCGCAGTTCTTTTTCGCCCGTCGTCTGAACGATGCCATCAAGCACGGCGTCGAGCCATGCCAGTTTGATCTTCTGTGAGATGCCAACGGTCTTCCTCACGCGCCGTCTCTGGTAATTGTCACGAAGGGCACCATGACCTCTTCCAGGGCGATGCCGCCATGGGCCACGATCTCGTCCCCATCGTCCGTGAATGCATGAAGATTCCCAGCAAGTAGAACATGGCGAGCCGGGGGAAGGCCGTGATTTGGCCAGCAAATCGAGTCAGGGAATTTAGCCTTTACCTCCTCACGGAATTCAGGGCGGTCGTACACTCTGGCTCGCTTGCCCCTAGTTTCCGCCAAAACGCCTTCTCTGGGATTTCCTATGCCAGTAGCCGTAACGTTGCCGTGGTCGGCGGTTAGATAGATGGAGAAGCCTTCCTGTTGGAGACGAATGAGCAGTTGCTGCAGATGGCCTTGCGAGGCCCACAGACGCACCTGGTTGTGCATCCCTGCAGTCTGCATCTGGATTCCGTGCATGATGTCGTCAACTTTATTCCAAACGATTCCCAGGATCGACAACCGGGGATTGGTTAGAGCAGCGTCGAGCCTAGGGTCAGAAGGACCACTCAGGTTCGTGACCAGTTCGACACCCAGCCGCTGAATGCCTTGGTCTTCCCAAAATCTGTGCCAATGCATCTGCTCTTTCGAGGTCGTTTCGAATGAGTCCGGAAAGTACAGCGGCGGCTCTCCAGAAAAAATTGACTGGCGGCTAACGGAAGTGAGCGTCGGAACCCATGCAAATGCGGTCGAGTCTTGGAAATGCCACGCGGGATCGCAGGTCTCAATCTGCTCCCGCAGCAAAAGCCACTGATCGAAGGCAAGGCCGTCCAATACGAGCAAAGCGATTTTAGCCAGCTTCTTTCGTGTCCGCTCGACGGCCAGAAAGCGAGGAATGTGATGAACCATCACCGGCTGTTGGTTATAGGGAAGATTGTGTAGCGTCCCGTAGCGGTCCATCATCCACTGACTGAAGGCGTCCTCCAGCTTCGACTGCAACTCTACCCAGGCCACCCGTTCAGCAGCCTCCATCGCCTCGTCCCATTTCCAGCGCAGCACCACCAGTTCCGCCCACTGTTGAGCCGCTTCCTGCCACTCTCGATGCGATACGTCTCCGCCGGGAAGTTCTTTCTCGAATCTCTCTCGCAAGCGATGAAATCGGCGAACGGCGTCGGCCATGGGATTGTGGACGACACCAGCTCGGACCCAGGCCGGCAAGTTGGCAACATCTTCCTGTTCAATAGGCTTCAGCGAGCCATCCAAGAAAAACTCGTCGATGTATGCTCTTACGTCCTCATGACTGAATGGAACCCGGCTTTTCTTCTCACCATCGACAGAGGTGAGGAATAATCCCCATTCATCTTGCAGGAACCGCAAGAACTTCTCTCGACTAGGCAGAATCTCAGCCAGCGGCCATGTTTCGAACTTGTCGTTTGTCGCCAGGCTCTCCAGAAGGTAATCGCTGAGAAAATCGGGCAGCCGAACCTTTCGCGCGTGCAGAGAGAGCAGCACCTTCAGCAGTTCAACCGGAGTCTTAATGAGCTTCGGCACAATGCTGAAGCAGTGCATTAGTACGAAGTCCTTCGTCTCCCGTTCGGTCAACTGACTGCCATCATGCTTGTGGTAAGCCTCGTCTACAGCATCGAGAAATGCGCGATCCAAGCCGGCGATCACCGGATAATTGAGTTTCGGAAACATTTGATGCAGGGCGAACGTCAGTTCCCTTCCCACTTCCAGAAGATCGAATGGCAGTTTGTTCAACTGCTGTTCGGTTGAGCGGAGGACTACCACTAAATCCGTTTTCTCGCCTCTGTCCCAGAGGCTGCGATATTGGGATTCGTAGGCGAAGCGGAACGCTATCGGATCGTCGAACGGGATCAGGGCAAAGCCTCGATCCCGAATTGCCGACAACATCCCTTCCTCGGTCAGTAATCCGTCTGGGTCGGCCACCAAGGTCAGCCGGGAAATCTTCGGCTGGAAGTGCTTCAGGATTTGATCTCGCCAGCTAGCCATTCCCCGCCTCCACCCGCAAGAGAACGACAGGCTGGAGCTCAGGCAGGACCTGCTCCCTCTTACGCAGTTCGTCGGCCCAAGTACGCTTCTCTTCCTCAAGCCGCTTGAATCGATGTTGTCGGACTTCGAGCAGGCCGATGCGGTTTAAGGCGTCTCTCCGAACCTGGAAGGCGTACTGCCCCTTCTCCTGCTCCCGCTTCAACCGCTGTTGGTGTCGAGCATGAAGCTCATGGAAGGCATCTTCGCCCTGGCGTTCTGCTTCTGTCCGCAGACGGCGGAAGACGGCTTCGACCTCAGGGCCCGACTTGGTTCCAATTTGTTCGAGTTCGGGGCGGTCCTCGAGCAAACAATCCCAAATGTGATGGGCTGTAGGCAGCAGGATGCGTCCGTCGTCGTGGTGAAAGATCGGGATGATCTTCACGTCTCGCAATGAGTGGTTGTCGAATGCAATTCGCCACAGAGACCAATAGCCGACAACTTCGGCTGGCAAGCTCGCAAACCGCACACAGGGAATCGTCTCAGATGCGACCACTCGGGGCAGGCGCTGCACGAGCTGACGAATACGAACGTCCTCTAGGCTTACATGAGACAACCCTCGGTCCTGTGCATCCCGGCTCTGGAACGACACTCGCTCCATCCTGCTGCCATCTGGCCATTCCAGGCTGTAGCTGAACAAGTCTCGCTGCACCTTGCCGCCTTCGCATTTCAGGTACGCCGTCGTCATTCGTTCCACCCAAAATGGTAGCGGGTGGCTGCTCAACTGCTGGGCCAGCTTCGGGTCAAGCACAGTCTCGCCATAGAATGACCGGCCGGCAACTTCCTGTTGGGCTTGTTCCCGGACTGTCTGAATCACCTGGTCGATATTCTTTTCAATGTCGGCGGGATTGAGGATGGCTTGGGCATACAGTTTCTCAAAGATTGCGCCACTCTCTGTTGAATCCAGCACGTCCTGTGTCTTGTCCACGCCGAACTCTTCAAGAATTGTGGCGAGCTTTTCTTCGAGGACTTCCTGTACACGTAATTCCACGCTGTCGTCGAAGATCAGGTTGAACGCCTTCACCGGAAACTTTTGGCCAATACGGTCCACGCGGCCGATGCGCTGCTCAATCCGCATCGGATTCCAAGGCAAATCATAGTTAATGACAATGTGGGCGAATTGCAGGTTCAGGCCTTCGCCCCCGGCATCGGTCGATACGAGGATCCGCGCCTTCTCCGCGAACTCCAGTTGAACGCGCCGCCGCTGTTCTAAGTCCATAGAGCCGTTGAGACAAACCACAGAGAAGCCGTGCTGCTCTAGGAATTCCCGCAGCATCTTCTGCGTTGGCACGAACTCTGTGAAGATCAGGTACTTCAGTTCAGGATTGTTTTCTCCCTGCTGGTTCTCATACAGAAGGTTGAGCAAGGATTCGGCTCGCGCGTCAGGGCCGCGTGCTTGACAACGCTTGGCCAGATCGAGCAACAGCCGCACTTCTTCTTTCTCATTGGCTAATCCAGCTAGCCGGATTGAAAGCAGCTCATCTAGCTGCTCTTGGCTGTCGACCTCCTCCACATTGGTCTCAGGAGGCTCTTCGTCGATCGTCGTTACGTCTGTGGCTTGTAGAGCTTCAAGGCGGCGCTCCAGAGCCGACGCAATGGCTTGTGTGCTGCTCGTGACAAGCCGCTGCATCAAGATCATCAGGAAGCCAAGGTATTGCCTCTTCTGCTGGATCGCCTGGTTATAGCCCAGACGGACGTACTCGGTAACGGACTCGTAGAGGTGTTTCTGAAGCTGATGTTTGTCTTCCCATCGAACCGGAATCAGTTTGGTCAGCCGCGGCACGAACAGCGGATCACCGTGGTCGTCGATCGCTCTCCGCTTCTCCGTTCTTATTACCAGCGGAGCTACCTTTTCGCGCCGGATACATCCGGCGGCGTTGAACTCGTCGGCGTCTAATAGCGCCATGATTCGCTGAAAACTATCGGTCTTGCCCTGGTGCGGTGTGGCCGAGAGCAAGAGCAGGTATGGCGCGGCGTCGGCCAAGGCTTTGCCGAGCCGATACCTGGCGACCTGTTCCGTGCTGCCGCCAAGCCGGTGAGCCTCATCGCATATGATCAAATCCCAACCAGCGTCGACAAGGTCACCGAGCCGTTCCTGGTTGTAGGCTTCCAACTTTTCTTTGGGCCAACCCCGCCGTGATTCGACCGGCTTAATCGAGTCTACGGGACATACGACTTGGTCGAACTGTCGCCAGACATTCTCGGAGCCAGTAAGATTGCGCCACAACGAAAACTCGCTAGGAGTGAGAAGTCGAAACTCCTCTCCGAAATGGGTCTGCATTTCCTGGACCCACTGCGTCACGAGCCCCTTGGGGGCGACCACTAGCACCCGTTTGACCAGTCCACGAAGTTTCAGTTCGCGAAAGATCAGCCCCGCTTCGATGGTCTTGCCAAGGCCAACTTCATCGGCAAGTAGATAGCGAATCTGGTCATCGCTCATCGCGCGAGTGAGAGCGTAAAGTTGGTGCGGCAGTGGGATGACGCCCGCCTCCAGAGGAGCCAGTAGCACATCCTGGGTCAAGGCGTCGGCGATCCGTGCCGCGGCTGCCGCGTAACCGATGCGGCCAAGTCCGGTCAGTTTGGTGAGCTGGGCAGGAGTCAGCGAGGCGGCTGCAACTCTTTCAACCGTGGCCAGCCGGGGAATCCAGACTTCACAGACGGTGTGATTCCAAACGGACTCAACATCCAGAATGCGCACGGACTCACCGTGAGCCGTACTGAAGGCCCAACTTCCAACCGTGAAACTCGGAGAAGACGTTTCAGACATACCCTACTCTCCAGCGAGGAGCGAAGCATTGTCGTAGTACATCAGCAGAGCCGGATCTTCTTGGATAACGTCTTCGGGAACTCTCTCCGCCATCTTAATAATCGTGAGGTAATCCTTGCTTTGCCAACAATCCTTAAACCCGGCTCGCAAAGCCTCCATGCGAACGACCTTCAGCTTGCCATTAGCACCGACATACTGTTGGAACTCCTTCAGCAATGAGCGATGGCGCATCTGTTCCAGGTCAGTGTCCTTCTTCGAATCGGGTACATGCCATTTTTCGTTCTTGTCTTCTACGAAGTTCTGGTCGAGTATCGTCCGAAGCTCCAGAGGTTTCTCGTGTTTCTCCCACACTCTCTGAGCTTCCTTCATGTAAACAGGCTGCAAATCTCTGTAGCTCATAGGCCGTTGCGAGAGTTGACGTCGGACCCACTGGATCGCACTCTTTTCGTCACTCACAAACAGCTCGAACTGTTCGACTTCACGAACTTCAAGTCGTTTTTGATCGTAGCTCGACGCTTGATTTGGAAGGAAGAACATTTCGTCCCGCTTAGCATACCTTTGGCTCAAGCCAGCATAAAACTCCGCAGCTGACAAAGGGACGGTGGCCCCGTGTTGAACGTGAAATGCAATCATTCGATCAAACAGGAGGTAGTTCTGTCGCTCGGCAATCACTTCTACTTTTCCATTCCTTGAAACGAATACTGGAAGCTGCCGAAGGTGGTTATCCACGAATTGCCATGCGCCAGCCTCTGAACCCGCCTTCAACATGAACTGCTTCTCCAACTGCTCGGAAGGCTTGTAGGCGGAAATGACCAGATCCTGCTTCACCGCCCCAGCAGTGGTGACTTGCTTGAAAGTCCCCATTTGCTTGTCAAGCGTCCGTACGTCAGCGACCACGAATCCCGCCTGAAGCAATGCCTCTTGGATCGAGTTCCAGACGCTGTTCTTGGAATTGTGAAACTCTACCGTTATCCAGCGTCCCGGCTTCAATGCCTTCCTCATGACATTGAAAGAGGCTGTCAGCATGCGGGTGTAATCAGCCAGCGTGAAAGCTCCAGTTTTCTTTCGCCGATGTACAACAGTTTCTTGGCTCGTGTTCGTAAATAGGTTGAGCCATGACTCCCACAGAATGCTGAGGTCTGAGTAGATAATGTTGCTGCCGAATGGAGGGTCCGTGAAGATGTAATCTACCGAATCTTCCGCAACGTCCAATCCTGCTGTCGAGCCGGTCGAAACGATTGAGGCACGGCCCCTGATTCGTTCGAACACCTCCAATCGATGAATCTTCCCTTCAAGCGCATACCAAGGACTTACCTCAGCATGAACAGCTCCCACGTAAAGCGTGCCACTTAGCAATTGGTTGACCTGGGAGTATCCTTTGGCTCTATAACGATTGAGGAGCGAGAATCCCATCAATACAGATTGAAACCAAAACCAGAGAAACCCGCGGAGTCTGCCTTCGTGTGTAGCGATCTCGTGGTGGAAAAAGGAGACCATAACGAGCGCCCTGCGCTCAAAGAAAGCATCGATGGAATAGATTCCGAGGGTGCGGTAGTCGCGCTCGTACCACAGGTCGATATCCTCATCAATTCGCTTTGTCGGGAACCAGCCTGGGATCGGTTCATTGGCAATTTTCCGCAGCAGGGCTAAATCCTTTCCGTCTGGTTCTTTTTCGTACTTCTCGCCGCCGATTGAGTAGTTGATGATAACCGGAACACGCTTTGCCTTCTGTACAGCTTTTCCAGCAGCCTTATCGAACTCGGTCATCGTCATACGGTCCAGCGACCGTTTGCTGACAGTGGCTTCACAATTAGGACAGGTGATCTCCTCTTTAACCTCGCCGTCCTCAACCGCCTCATTCCAGAAAACGATCTCACCCTGACAGTGGTTGCAGGCGAAGACATCAGACCAGACGACGTAATTGATGCGACCAGGACGACCGTCTTTGTGATGGGTGCGATACATCCAGCCGTACGCTGAGTCGAACCGTTCAAGCAACTTTCTGGCCGCAGTCTGAAAGTCCTGCACATCGGCCGGGACGTTATAGTTGTAAGCAATGAAGGAGGCAGCCGGGGAGAGATCGTTCAGAACACAAGGACGTTGGCCAATTCGAGAAATCCTAGTTTTGCCATCGAAGATGCCGCCATCGGGTTTCACGGTGTAGCCGAGGGACTCCACTTCATCTCGGTTGCCACAGAGTTGTGCAGCAACGCCGGTCATTCCCGTGCCGGAAAAGCCATCCAGGACCACAGAGTCCGGCTCTGTGTAGTGGAGGATGTAACGCATGATCGCCTTATACGGCACTTTTGTATGGTACGAATGGGCGGTATAAATCGAGTCACTTTTGCCTTCACTGACATCTGCCGTAAAAGGCTCGCAGCTAAAGCTGCCGTTCTTCCTATCGTACTTAGTTGAGTATTGTCTGGTGAAATCCTGCAAGAAAGGATTCGGGCAGGCCGTGTAGTACGGCGGGTCCGACAAGGCCAGAATGTCCTCGTCCTCGCCGATGGGGAATCCTTCAATCTTCCGAAACGCCGGGTCTTTCAACTTCTTTTGCAGCTCTTCGATAAAATAAGTGCGGCGGGCCTCGTCGTTCGGGAAAGTCATACCCAGGCACTCGACTGGCCCTTCGGAGGCAGCGTCCTTCTCGTAAGGAAATAGCCCTGTGGTCGTATTCTTCGCCATGTCCGGTGTCCTTTGCTGGTTAGATTTCCAGCAGAATTTTCTTGTGTGCGGTGCGTTCAATATCGGCGGCATCGATGCTGCCATCAGCGCCGTCCTCAGACGTGATGATTCGGTCGAGGTAGCCGTTCTTTTCGTACCATTGGCGCTTGCGTTCCCAATCTTCCCGGTACGACGGCACCGACAACATCCCTAGGTGCTCCCAATAGAACGTGTCACCTTCGTAGCTCACAGTGAAATCTGGCAGCTTGAAGTCGTTCGGGTCGTCCTTGGATGAGAGCCTGAGCTCGTAGTCGTAACTGATTCCCAGGCTCGTCAAAATGTCGGCAACGATGACCTCAGATTTCGAGCGTACCATGATGCCCTGTGGATGCTGTGCAGACGGACGAGTGCGGTGAATCAGGTGTGCGGCGTAGTAGAAGCCTACCGCTTCAGGCCGAACGGCCAGCACGAACATGTTCGTATTGCGCAGGAGTGTGGCTGAGGACTGAGGGTTTCGGAGTATCTCGAGAACCGTTGTGTCACGCTCGATCAGAAGCACCATCTTTTTCCGGAAGCGGGTCAAGCCGGTATACAACAACTCGCGGGAGAGTGTGGTCGCGCTCTTGGGGAGAACCAGGAACACGATGTCGAAGTCGCTGCCTTGCGACTTGTGAACCGTGAGAGCGTAGGCGAGTTCAAGTTGGCCCTCGACCTCTGAACGAGAGTAGTAGTAGGCCGATGTCGGCTGAGTCGAGAACTGAACCTTCATTGAATCAGGCTTGCCGTTTCCCTTTGGGGTCTGCACGACGAGCCCAATCTCGCCGTTAGCAACGTAGTCCAATCCCTCACAGCCCTTCGGATAGGAGGTCTTTTTGCAGTTGATGGCCTGCATGACCTTATCGGTCCAGATGATCTCCTGCTCCCCGAACGGCTTCGGAACTTTGCTCCAGTGGTTACGTGCCGTTGCCAGCAGTCCTCCCCGATATTTCTCCTGAATCTTGCGATTGATCTCCATGGTGCCGTGCTCGTGATTACGGACTGGACTGAGAATTTGCCATGCTTCGGCCAGAACAGGGTTGTTGTTCTTCGAGTCGGCCGTGAGTCCGAGACAGTCATTGAAGTGAACGTATGCCTTGTTGTCGTCAGTCAGGTTGAGATGCTTCTGCATGGCAGCGACGAGCTGAGCTTCCAGTTGACTGCTGTCCCGCCAATAGCGAACCTCCAGATCACCGTCCACGTCTTCACGTGCGACACGGGAAAGCATGTCATCGTCGCCGGGTGATGTGTCGTCTCGAAGATAGCCATCCGCCAACTTGAGAGCCTGGCTTTCGTGGTCTTCGTGTCTGGCTCGTTCCATGAGTCTCGCCAGACATGCAGTGCGTTGCTCGTATGGAACCCTGAATGGCTCCGCATAATACTTGGCGAAGTTCTCGTCCTCTTTCGCTTCGAGCCACGCAATGATGTCCACGAACGGCCGGCCTGGACCTATAGGCGGCAATTGGTTGGGATCGCCCACTAGGATCAGACGGTTCACTTTGTTCAAGTCCAATGCCCGGAACAATACTCCGAGCAGGTCCGTCGGGATCATCGACGCTTCGTCGATGATGACCGTGGGTGCGCCCTGCTGGTCGCCTCCCTGGGGCTTCAACGCGAAGTTCGCGGGGTTGAGCCACTTGTTCCGCATGAGGAACTGATGGATCGTGTACGCATCCCGCACACTGCCATCGTCACGCTTCGTACGGTCCATGAGGCGCACACGTGCCTTGCCAGTGGGCGCCAGGAGCAGGATGGGGCGTTTGCCGTCCAACTCCTCTAATCCCTTCAAGAAGACTTTCAGCACCGATGTCTTGCCAGTACCGGCTCGCCCGCACAGGATGCTGAAGCGAGCCTCGTAAAGCTTGGCCAGAGCCTCAGCCTTTTCTTTCCTGGCCCGCTCCTCGACTTCGGGTGGCAGCTTGGAGCCAGACTTCTTACCAAACTCCTCCAGCAGCAACTTCTCCCAACTCCAGCCGGCCTTGGCGGCGGGATTCTTGACCTTGGTGCGCCGGGGTAGGCGACTCGTGACCTCCCGCTCTAACTCCGAAATCCATTTCAAAGCCATCGTCGACGGATTGCCTTCGACTCGGAAGTCCAGTGCTTCCTGATAGAAGCTGGATTGTCCGAGCACCAAATCCTTATCAGGGGAGCACGTCCGACGCTCGGGAAAGCGTTTAGCAACACGGTTGACGATTTCGGCGAAAGGGAGAAGAGTGTCACCCTGCTCAGCGGCACCTTGCAGGACGGCAACGGCCACGCCACGAATTCTCCGAGGATCGTCCTGCACGCATATCTCGGCTCCATCGATGAAGCGCGCTGCTGCACCCTCGGGTCGCATCGCGCGGTCGACAGTCTCCAGTGCAATCAGGTCAGATTCGCCATCCCCTTGGTCCATCTCAGACAAAAGGTAAGGATTAGCAACCAGTTGTTCATCGCTGGCTGTGATTCCACAGGATGACCGCATGTCGGGATTGGCTACACGCTTCACCTGTGAAGTCGACAACTCAAGGCGAGCCAACAGCGAGAGCAGGTGACGACGTGGCTCTGGGTAAGCAATCCACCGTTCTCCTGCCTGCTTCAGTGCTTTCGCGTACTGTTTCTGCTCGCACTTGCAACGCCCCTCAAGGACGGCAGTTACAAATTCCCAAGCGTTGTCTCCCTTGTTAACCAAGGGCAGCAAGACCTCGCGCTGGAATGCTGTGCCAGATTCGCAACCGAGATACTGGAGTACGCTTCCGATACCTGGAAACGGTCCACGATCCTGCCACACTTCTGACAGCACGTCGTTGAGCCAGGCAAGGTGGCGATCCCAATCGCCCGGGACCTTGTTCTCGTCCTTGACGGCCTGGACTGACTGCAAGAGCCTCTCCAGAGCACCCACGGCCATATCGTCGCCAACATGTTCGGCAACGAACGAGAAATATGGGGTGGCGCCATCGGGGACATGGCACAGGATGTTCTGCGTGTCGTACCCGGCCTTGAGATATTCGTGATACGGAAGCCTGAAGCCCTGTTTCTCGAAATTGTGCGTGATGCAGCGCGACCAGATTGGGTACTGATCCGGATATTTCGGGAGGTTCTTGCCGAAGTATCGCTGCGGACCGACCTGTGAAATGCGGCTGACTCCCAGCAGGATGCGGCTCAGGCTCTCATCGAGCGGGTTGCCGTGGTTGCAGTAGAAGAATATGAGCGACTTGTTCTTCTCCAGTTTTCCCCAGAAGTGACTGAGCAGTTCAATTTGCCGATCGGGTTCATACACCCAACCGAACTGCTTGTCTTTCATGTCGGCTTCCCGAATATCGAGCTTTTCATCCTCGCAGATGGCGCGAAAACTCTCCTCTCGCAGCCAACGGTACGGCGAGGGGCACAGCGAGTATGGCGGCATTTCCTCTTGCACGGATTGCAACTTCCGGAACTCTAGCGGGTCATCGTGTGTGATCACGTAGCCACTCGGCGAGAACGCATTCGGATCTCGGGAACATGGTGGTTGCCAGCCCTGAAGTTCAGCCAGAGGCAGGCCCGCAGCTTTGTCTTCCTTGATGTCGTCCCGACCGTCCCGAATATACTGGTGAACCATGCAATAGGGGTTCTTGCTCGGGTGATTGCACATGTGGCCGTCCCAAGCGCGGTCGTGCCAAACTAGACGCGTGGAGAGGTGTGTGGTCATGATTGCTCCCCAGCACCCGTATTCTGGGTAGGTTCGATGATCAGGCGGACCTTGCCTTGCTCCCTGCCTTTGGTGATCTTCTGCAAGAATTCTTCGAACCGGGATTGAAGTTGATCCGGGGTGGACGGAGCACCGCTATCACTCAAAGCGTCGAGCAGTTCAGTCGTACGAACTAGAATAGCAATTAGCCCGGAGAGCGCCGTTTGAATTCCCTGAACGAGATCGTTGCTGATCTTTTCAGGAAGTGTTTTTTCCTTGAGGAAGAGATTAACGGCCTCTCTCTGCCCAATGGGCAACAGCTTGATGCTCTTCTTGGCTGTGGGATCGTCCAAGTTCTCCAGCAGCATCTTGCGCCAGTTCTCCAGCAACCCATCTATCTGTTGATCAATTTGCTGAAGAACTGCCGTCCCACTGGCCCCCAAGTTCTCTTCCTGAGGCCGGAAATTGCATTGGACACAAATCGGCGACGAGTTTAGGTCATCCTTGACCAGTGTGAAGCACGGCTGAAGTTTCGCCAAGCGGGTCTGTAGATCCGTCAGGGTTACGTGCGGCAACAGCGCCACGCCTGTAAGTTTCTTGAGGCTTTCCAGCCTTGGGTCTTTGAGCAATTCCTTCTTCTTGTCGTCCTCGTTGATGCCGAGTCGGGCTTTCTTATGCAGATTGAAGTAGACCGTCCGGTAATCATCCTTCATTTTCGAGAGCGCCCGATTGATCTTCTGGCGGAAATCGGCGGAATTCCTGGCACTCGGGTCCATCAACTTCGCGCGCCACTCACTGCGCACCGTATCCATTTGGGTTCGCCATGGGTCTTGTGGCGGTAGCACTGCGGCAGCGGTCGCCAAATACCCTGTCAGCAGCGTCAACTCCTGCACCAGTCCGTTCAAAACTTCAATTTGCTTGACTAGATTGAGAGTGTCCGCTTGAGATTGAATCTCAAGGATACTTTTCGTGAAATTCTTCAGCTTGCCGGGTGTATTGAACGTCTGCAGGCCTTCCAGAAAGTTCTTTAGGTCATCGAGCTTTTGCCGCTGTTGCTCCCGTTCCTCCGCAGAAATCAGTTCGCTGCCCCAGCAGGGCAACCCGGTCTGCACAAGCTGAGCAGCTGTGACGACTTTCTCGGTGAGCTCGTTGGCCTTCGCTCGCAACTGCTTGACCGCTTCGTCATGCGTGTTCTCATTGCGGATCAACCCCTCGGCAACACCCAACAATTCGAACAGTGCAACTAGCTCGGCAAGTGGCAGACCCTTGGGCTTTTCGACGTGTTTGAAGGCCAGAAGTTGATCCAGCGGTGTTCTATTGGCTTCGCCGAGGTTGGCGGCATCGAGCTTCTTGCCGGTCAAGCTCAGCGTGATGTTGCCGTTCTGCACCAGCGCGGCGAGAATAATGAAAAGAAACTCCGGCTCAAGCTGATACCTGGTCTCCCTCTCCACATCGTTCTTAACCGTCATGAGTTCTTTGCGATTGACGACCTGGCCGGGTGGCTTGCCCTCTAGCTTCTCTAGCACCACCTTCGCGTAGCGGGATTGGTGCGGTTTGAGCTTGTCGCCATCGAGCAGTTCCAGGCCATCGAGAACGGCGACCGCCAAACTATTCTTCACGCCACCAGTTAACGAGCGAATCACATCTTCAGTTGGCTGCCCGAGATTGCTCGAGTGCAACTGGACCGTGAACTTTGGGTACTCCGGGTAACGGTCCTCGAACGAAGCAGCAAGACAGATGGAGCCCGTGAGTTCAAGCAGGTCGCTCACGGTAGCATTGCCGGTGCGGTGTCCCTTCAGCCACTCCGCCACCTTCTTGGGGACGCCCTGGTGAGTGACATCAAACGAAGTCAGCATGTTCGTTTTAAGCCACGTCACCAGCGTCTTGAGGAACCCGTCTGCCTTGTCTTCGTAGACCTTCTTCGTGCCAGTGCTGGCCGACGCCGCCATTTCCCGAGCGCCAGCATAAAGGCGGAGACTGTCATCAAACTGCTTGTCTCGATGGCTCAGCTTAAAAAAGACTTCATCTGCGAGCTTCTGGTCTTCGAAGTGTGGCGGCTCAAACGGCTGGAGGAAATATAGATAGAAGTCCCTTGGCGGTTGGGCAGTAGACCGCTCGTTTGGTGCGCCGAAGAACAGATATCCCCGGCGAGTTATCTTGTGTTCTCGCCATTCAATCTCGTGTTCCCAAATCTGGTAGCCCCGAACGTAGGGTGGGAGATCGGTCAGTTCCAGCACCCGGGTGAGGGCATCGAAGTAGTACTGGTCAAGTTGCGAATCGGAAAGCGTATCTGCCTTGTCCTGTATTTTCGCATCGTGATCGATAGTCTTCTGGAGATCCAAGTAATACTGATCATTTTCCGGGTTGTGTGTGATGAATTGCCCACTCACGGTCTTCATCACTTCCTTCAGACACGCCTCCACTGTGGTGCGCAGGAAGTCGCTAGTCCGCTCCGGTATCGGAGCGTAGAGGCACAGCCCATTTTGAAGTTCTTCGGCTGTCGGGCCGATCTTGGCCCGAATGTCATCAGTCGTCAACCGTTGAATTGAGAGGCCGTGAATAATGCGCTCCGCCATCGGTTGAAGCGCCTTACGTGTGAAGGCTTGCTGAACCCGGTTCTCTACGACCTTACTGACGTCGATTACCTCCCGGATTTCTGGAACCGCACGCATTACCGCGTTGCCGTACAGATACTCCCAATACGAGTCGTAGCTGATCAGACCGGGCTGGTCCGGAGGTACATCGTTGCCGAGGATGCGTTTGATCTCGGCGCTGAGCGTTTTCAGAACTTCTCGCTTCTCCGCGATTGAGATCGCTTCAAAGACCTCCAGGTAAGTTGGGTGAACAGGGAAAAGCCGGACGAACTCTTCAAGCCGTTCGGCCATACCTCCGTAAAGAGGTGTGAATTTCTGAAGGTGTTCCCGAATCTTGGCCCGCTGTTCATTGTTCTTGGTCAACAACCGTTCGGAAACGACGTAGGCCACGTCCTGCCTTACTATGCGGACCTGCTCAAAGCGATCCTTTACCCTGCGCAGGCTGTCGGCGACGAACTGGAATTTGGGGTTGTCGAACAGGCTCTCCTGCAAGCCCGCAATGATGCGGAAACGGATTAGCTTGCAGACCTCCCCGATTTCTCGCAAGAAGCCCAAATCGAGGATGAGATCGTGCTGTTTGCGGGAGCGGAGGTAGTCGAGCAGCTCGTCCACAACCAGGAGCAAGCCGTGGTTGGGATATTTCTTCCTAAACTGCTCCATCATGCTGCACAGGTCGTCCTTGTTGCTGTCCACTTGGTCGTCGCTCGGGAAGGTGAAGCTCAACCCTTCGCCGGACATGAAGTCTTCGAGCCTGCCGCAGATGATATTGCGCAAGCTCTTCTTCGTGGCTGGTAGTTCCAGCCGAATGACTTTGAACTTACCGGAGATAGCCTTCGCCGCTTTGGCGACGTCATCGTTCTTGACGACGTGAGCCAACTCGCTGTACTCGGCGAGACCCGAGACCATAGACAGCAAATGGCTCTTACCTGTTCCGTAGTTGCCGACAATGAGTACACCCTTGTTGTCGGCAGGAGACTCGAATTGAAGGTTGGGGATCACCAGGTCGCACAATTGCTCAGCCATACGCGTAGAAATCACAAACGTCTGAACGAGTTGCCGCACGGCGACAGGTGAATTCGCCTGCTCAAGCTGGATCACGGATTCGATAGGCTCAAAACTAACAAGATCGCTATATTTCATGATTACGTTGGCCCCCTCAATCGGCAGCGCATGTACCGACTGTGATAACGATTGCCTCGAATTGCTTGATTTGAATAAACTCAGGATGGCCGGGTTCGGCGTAGGTCAGTGTCGAATCCCTGTAGCTACCGCTCCATGAAGCCACAACGGTCCGATTGCGGCTCGACACTTGGAGCAGGCGGAGAGGATCGACCTCCAGAGCGGTGTCGAACAGAATCTCTAGGTTATCCAGCAGCACGATCTGGCCGCAAGCTGCGGCGATCAATTCTTTCAGCTGCCGCTCGACTTGTCTGGACCGCTGGCTACGAGTCAGGTCGAGCATTCTCTTGCTTAGCTCCAGGTTGACGTTCACGACCTCGCAGCCGAGCTTCTGCGCAGTGGACTGCAAAGTGGCGGTCTTACCGGACCTGGGAGCACCGACCAGGACTACAAGCCGAAAATATTGGCTCGCCGCCTGCTGGATTGCTTCCTCAAGTTTCGCCAGCGTCATATCCGCATTTGTCGGGTTGTGAGTCATAGGTGTTGCTTCCACTCCCTCCCGCTGGCCTGGGGAAACGACCTGCTTCGGGATGTGCCTGTGCTTCTTTCCGCCTTGCCTATCTTCTGGTCTCCACTGCCTTGCTGCGAAACTCGCTCTTCTGCTTCGGCGCGCTTGCAATGAGCGGAGCGGAGGGGAAAATCCGTCCCGGACCGATTGGGGCTGGCCCTGCGTTCATCGGCGGCACCACGAGGGTGCCGGTTCCCTTCGATGTGGCCTCGACCAAAGCAATTGCCGTAAACATCTGATAGTAGCAGTGTTGAAGCAGAATGGAACTGAAAAAGTCGAACGAACGAGCGAACGATAACTTCAGAGTAGTGTTGAGCAGTACACCGCTGGTCCGGTGTTCAAGATCAACTGCGCGACCCCGATTAGCTGCTGCCCTCCAGATGAGGAAAATCGAAACGTCACCATCCATCCAGATCGTCTAGGATTCAGGTATGTTTTTAGATTTCCAGACCCCACGGACTTGGAGTCATGGGCGCGGAACTTTCGTCTGGGGGTGAACGCAACCGACGACGGACCCGTGGTCACAGGGATCAGTGGGCACATTTGTCAACATACGGACGATCTTCTGGCGGCGACGATAACGACATCACCGCAATAGAATAACCCGATGCGGATTGCTGTTGTAGAAGCAATCAGTATGTTGGGTGTCGTTCCGACAGATATTCGGGTGCTATCGATCAGTTGCACCCATACAGCTTCCAATCTCATGCCTGCACGGGACCCGGTGCTTGGTTCTGGGTTTGGTGCTCTTGGCATCGCGCAACACCTGATCGGCCACGAGAATGTGAAGAGAATCGATCCAGAAGTCCCTCCGGGAAAGTATTGCTTGGACAATATCGAGACTGTTGCCGATCTGTGCGGAATAGGAGCGTCGGAGGCGCGGCACTGTTTGCCACGGTTGATGCAGGAGTTTTTCGACGAGCCAGCGCCCACATTTTTGCCGATCTACTCCGCGATCTTCCCAAATGCTTGTAACACCGTTAGCGAATGAATATCCGTAAAGGGGCTAACAAGCGTATTTAGGAGCGTTTATGTTTCAGAGTCTCTCTTGTGCCCGTAGTATCAATAGCTTATGGAAGGCGATGCACTTGTTTCATAAATGCGTGGGCGTCGGCTATAGGCATATTTAACATTGTGGCAGAGGAAATAGCTTCATAAAGCTATTCCTATGCGCTAGGGTTGAGGGAATAAAACGTTCAGTGGCTGGTGACTAAATGAACTTCCAATTCGTTCATGCAGCAGACTTGCATTTGGGCAGCCCATTTCTCGGGCTTGCTTCGCACGACGAAGAGATCGCCAAGCAGTTCTCTAACGCGAGCCGTGGAGCTTTCACCGACCTAGTCACGCAAGCGATTGACCTGAAGGTCGCTTTCGTCGCGATTGCGGGCGATGTGTACGATGGAGACTGGAAAGATACGTCAATTGGATTGTTTTTTAACCGGGAGGTCGCACGCTTGGACCGGGCCGGAATCCCAGTTTTTCTCGCAAAAGGCAACCATGATGCCGAAAGCGTCGTAACCAAGACAGTTTCTCTGCCGGCCTCTGTGAAGATATTTCCGTCGAGCAAGACAAAGAGCTTTCACATTGAGAATTTGAAAATTGCGATTCATGGACGGAGTTTCTCGCATCGAGCGGTGACGGAGAATTATTCTCTGTCATATCCAGAACCGGTCCCTGGATGGTTCAATATCGGCATCCTGCATACTTCTTGCGGCAGGCCAAACCACGACAACTACGCACCTTGCACAACAGCGGACCTAGTTAGGCGCAACTATCAATATTGGGCTCTTGGACACATTCATGAATATGAAGAGATTTGCCGAGACCCTTGGATTATCTTTCCCGGTAATTTGCAGGGGCGAAGCGTGCGAGAGTGCGGGCCCAAGGGCGCAGTTCTAGTCGAAGTCGTGGACGGCGAGGTAAAAGATGTGCAGCGTCTAGTTCTCGACAGGGCACGATGGGCTGTGGCGAACATTGACATCGCGGGAATTGACTATGAGCCAGAGGTATTTCACAGGATCGAGGAAGCGATCAGACCCATAGTTGGCCAGGCCGACGGAAGGCTTTTGGCACTGCGAGTTCGGATTTGTGGGGCTTCAGGGCTGCATCGACGATTGAAGGCGAACGCCGCTAACTTCTCCGATGAGGTGCAGGCAGGTCTGCATCGAATGAATGAGGATGCTTGGCTGGAAAGTGTGCGCGTCGAAACCAGTGATCTAGAAATATCTCATTCAGAAGACACCGCTCTTCAATCGCTTGACCTTGCGGCAATGTTAGACGGGGTAGAACAGGATGCTTCCGTTCGAGCAGCTGCAGCAAGTGAGTTTGCAACCATAACGGCAAAACTTCCGGGGGGAATTACCTCCGTCGATGTTTTGCCCCTTGGCGGTATCGACGAACTCTTGAGAGAGGCACGCGCCCTGGTACTCGGACGCGCCACGTCATAGTCAGGAACTGGAGACTCTACGTATGCGAATTCGTAATCTTGCTCTCGAACGATACGGCCCGTTCACTGGGCATTCGCTGTCTTTTCGGCCTGATGCAAGGCTGCATATCGTCTTCGGGCCAAATGAAGCTGGTAAGAGCAGCTCTCTCGCAGCCATTGCTGACCTCTTCTTCAAAATCGAACCACGGACTCAGTACGACTTTCTGCACAAGACCAAGGATATGCGCATCGGCGCCATAATTGAGGCGCACAATGGGAGGCAACTGAGTTTTCAGAGACGGAAAGGCAACAAAGACACGTTGCTTGACTCCTCTGACATGCCTCTTCCTGATGACTCTCTGCTGCCCTTTATCGGCAACCTGACTCGCGACGTATTTACGCACGCTTTTGGACTAAACACCGAAACACTGCGCCAGGGCGCGGAAGAAATGCTGAAAAGCGGAGGCGAAATTGGGGCCAGCCTTTTCGCGGCGGCATCCGGCATGAAGGGCATGACGGATCTTAGGCAGAGTCTTGAGAGGGAGGCCGATGGTATTTTTGCGCCGCGTGCTGCGAAAGAGCGAAAGTTTTATCAGATACTCGATCGTAACGAAATCGCGCGTCGAGCAATTCGCGATCTGGAACTTAAAGCAGGCGACTGGAAGGAACTGAACGATGAGATCGAGAATTATGCTGAAAAGCTAAAAGAAATTGCAGAGAGACGTGCAAAGAACTCAACAGAACGGACCCAGCTTTCACGACTGAGGCGGGTGGCACCTCTCATGCGACTAATCGACGCCGACCTTGCGGAACTCGCGGCCATCGGTATTCTGCCCGAGGTCACGACGGCTTTCACCCAGCATTTGCGGGCGGAAATTGACGTCAATAAGCAATCCGCCACCGAGCGCGAACGCGCGTTGGAAGATCAAGATAACGCAGAACGGGAACTTTCCTCTGTCACAGTGGATGAGATGCTCCTCGTTAACTCCGATGAGATCCAATTTCTATTTGCCAAGACAGGGGCTTACGAAAAAGATCAGCGCGATATTCCTCGAATCCAGGCAGAAGCGGACGGGTACTCTGCGGAACTGAACGAGCTCGCCGTTCGGCTCGGCATGCCCGATGCTGAACAGGTACAGATGAACCAGCCTGCTGACACGCTCATCGTGGCCACTCGAAGTCTCATTTCGGAAGGCAAGAAACTCGCGGCGAAGCTAGATGGATGTAGCGCGGGTATTTCAGCGGAAAGCGATACCCTTGCTGGTCTTGAAGAACAACGGACCACAAGAGAAGCCGTCCCAAACCCTCGACACTTGCGCGATGAACTTGCGACACTTGGTCCTGTTCTTAAACAGCTCGATAGACGTGACGAGATCGAGCGCACTCTCCTGGCTGAGGCGAGAAACATTAAGGGAGCCGCGGCTCGGCTTCATCCCCCGGTGGCTGATCTCAGCATAGTTGCTCGGGCCTCGTTGCCGAGTGTGGAGACAATTGCCCGCTTCCGCACTGAATTCGACCGTATCGATACAGACATTAGATGGGCGGATGAACAGGCAACAGCGATCGCTGATACCATTGCCGACATTGAGAGAGGGTTTCAGGCGTTCGCAACGCACAGCATAGTGCCGTCCTCCGAAGCCATTACCACAGAACGTCAGGAACGTGACAAAACATGGTCGCGTCTGCGAGATTCGATGATCGGGACGACTCCCACCCTTGTGGGTGCTGCGCTCACGGAAACGATCCTCGCATTCGAACAGCACAGCGCGGAGGCAGATCGTTTGGTGGACTGTGCGGTGGCGAATGCCGGTTCCGTTGCCAGCTATGCTGCAGATCTCAAACGTCTGAATGAAGAAAAGACAAAGCAGAACAGCGCGAAAGAGCGACAGACAGAGCTGTGCAGCAACCGCGAAACAGTGCTGAGCAATTGGGTCGAACTTTGGGCCCCCGCGGGTTTTGCCCCTCTCCCTCCTCTAGAGATGGTCAGCTGGTTGTCACAGGTTCAAGCACTTGTTGGGCGCCTGGAGAAGAACGATGCACTGAATGATGATATCAAGCGCATTGATACCGCCGTTCTAGCCATTCTCCCGGCACTGGAAGGGCTGGCTGGCGATGCCGGAATTCCCCGAGTAGAGGGACTCGATGCCAAGCATCTCGTGCAGCAGATTCAAAATCGCTTAAGCACGATTGAACGAATCTGGGAGGACGCTAGCAGGCTTGAGACGAGCATAGCCAACACACAAACCCGCATCGACAAGCTACGTAAGGAGGAGTCAGAAGCGGCGCGACAGACTGAAGCATGGAAAATGCGATGGGGCGCAGTACTTCCGACACTTGGGCTTCCCGCAATCACAACAATCGAGGAAGCTGATGCCGCTCTATCTGCATGGCAGAAAGTTCCAGATATTCTACGCGAGCGCGATAACCGGCAGCGCAGAGTTGCTGGAATGCTGCGGGATAGCCAGGACTTTGAATCGCGCGTCAAGATCGTGGCGGAAAGTTCAGCCCCGGATCTTTTGTCTCTTTCATTTGAAGCAGCCATAAAGAGACTTAATGAACGCCTCGGTGAAGCCGCAAACGCCAAAGCACGCCACGATCAGGTCGCGAAGAGGCTTGAGAAGATCTCTCGAACACTGGAGACTGCGGACAAGAAGTTAGAAAAATCCAAGGCGGAATTAGAGCTCCTCACTGCGTCCGTTCCGCCCGATACCGATCTGCTAGAACTTCTGGAGCGATTCTCTCGACGAGAAGAGATAAACAACTCTCTATCGGATCACCGGGACCAGCTACTTTCACAAGGAGAAGGTTCTACCGAAGAGCAGCTTCGCGCGGAACTGACGGACTTTCACGTTGATGAAGCAGGCGCAAAGCTTCAGCAACTTGTTGAAGAGGACGCACGTCTTGAAAGTGAGGCTCGGGAGACTTTTGCAAATCGGAAAGTTTCGATGAACAGGCACAGCGAGCTACAGAAGGGCATGGGCGCCGAAGTTGCCAATCAACAGAAGAAGAATGCGGAAGCAGAGCTGGTAGCTGCAACTCGCGAATGGCTCATTGTCAGACTCGGCGCTCTGCTCATTGGCCACGCGATTGATAAATCACGTGCAACCCAGCACAGTCCACTCATCAAGCGGGCTGGTGAGTTGTTTTCGACAATAACTGGCGGCTCATTCGTCAGCATTGGTCAGGATTTCGGAGAAGACGATACCCCCTACTTAGTTGGCCGCCGTTCCACCAACGAGATCGTACCCGTTTCCGGACTTAGTGAAGGAGCCCGAGATCAACTGTTTCTCGCGCTTCGTTTGGCCTACCTTGAGGATTTTGCAAAGAATGCCGAACCCGTCCCCTTCATTGGCGATGATTTGTTCACGAGCTTCGACGAAGATCGCACTGCTAATGGGCTTTTGGCCTTAGCCGCGATTGGTCAGCATATCCAGCCGATTCTTTTCACCCATCATCGACATGTAGTCGATATCGCCCGATCCAGAATTGGAGAGGCTGCGGACGTGATTGAGATGAAGCAATTCTTAGGAGTTATGCCAGGCGTGAGCAATTCTTAGACCGCCTTTCCCAACAGTTTCGGTTCTCGGTTCCTATTCGATGCGCCGCAGATAGCAACCAACCTGCACATCTGTTCCAGGATGTTTCGCATTGAGGCGAGATTCTGATTGTATTTTTGGTTCACAGGTGACGTGCCATGTATGTAGCCAAATTGCGGGTCAAAAATTACCGATGCTTTTCAGATCAAGTATTTGAATTCTGCCCTGGGGTCAACGTCCTCATCGGTGAGAACAATGCAGGGAAAACAACAGTCATCACTGCCCTGGGTTTAATTCTTGATCAGCGCCATCGCCGTCGCCTCACTTACTTTGACTTCCACCAGCCGATCGCTGACATCTCCAAACCGCCTCGCATAATCATTACCGTTACGTTTCGCTCCACATCCGACGACACCATAGAGGACAAAGCGCTCGTCGCCGACTGGCTCACCAAGCTTGATCCACCTTGGGAGGCGACACTGACGTACACGTTTGCGCTGGAGCCCGACGATGAGGCGTTGTGCATCGAGAGCCTAAAAGTGGTGCCCAAAGGCGACATTGAAGAATACCGCAACGTGATCGACACATTCCTGCCAAGGTATGTAGGTCGTATTTTTGGCGGAGAGCCGAACAACGCGCTCACGGCCGACCGAGAGATGCTCGAAAAGATCGATTTTCAGATGCTGGATGCACTCCGCGACGCCGAACGAGAACTCTTCGCGGGCACGAACCCGCTGCTGAAGCGAATTCTCCGCCAAATCCGCGATGCTGGCAAAACCCCTCAAGAGCGAGCGATAAACGACAAGAAATTTCGCCAGCTCTCAACGCAACTCGGCGCGCATCTACGCTCACGAGTCAGCCTCGACCCGTTCCTTTCGTTTGTCACCGATACGGGCGCACTGGAAGGCGGAAAGCCAACACTCAAGGATGAAATTGCCGAAGAAGATATCCTGGCAGCGCTGCGGCTGTATGTTGAAGAGCACCAACTGAGCATACCCGCAGAACGCAACGGACTGGGATACAACAACCTCATCTATATCAGCCTTGTCCTTGCAAGTATTGATCACGATGCTGATCCGGCCAAACAAGGTCCGAATGCCACCAGCTTCCCGATCCTGTGCATCGAGGAGCCAGAGGCACATCTTCACCCCGCCCTACAATACAAACTTCTCAAGCACCTCCAGGAACGAGTCAAACCAAGCCCACTGGTCGCAACTCAACGAACACGACAGGCGTTCATCACCACCCACTCCACTCACATCACCAGCGCCAGCGGTCTCGACCACCTTATCTGTTTTACTATCCTCTCGCCTGGCATCCACGGAGTTGCTTACCCGGGGCGGTGCTTTCCGAACAACGACGAAGGCAAAACATCAAAGGCTTACGTTGAGCGTTATTTGGATGCCACCAAGTCCAATCTCCTCTTTTCCAAGGGGGTCATCCTCGTCGAAGGCCTTGCAGAGCTCCTTCTTCTGCCGGTCATCGCGGACCAACTTGATTGCTCCCTGGCGACGTACCACGTCGCCATTATCAGCGTTGGTGGCCTAACGTTCCGCCACTTCCTTCCGCTGTTCGGAGCTGGCCTGGCCGACCAGGCACAGTACGCGCTCAAGCGGCCGGTCTCTTGCCTTCTGGACGCCGATCCTGCGAGAAAACTCCCGGAAGACCGCGCGTTTAGAAAATGCTGGCCGTATCAGCTAGACAAAGACACGAAGTATGAATACCGCGCCACCTCTCCCGCAGTCACGAACCTCAAAACGCTCTCAGCTGGTTGCGACAACATTATCGTCCGGCACACAGCAAAGACACTCGAGTACGACCTCGCATACGACAATCACTCCGCGACCGTTTTGGTGACTGCGGCTTGCACAAACGGCAACGAGCTGAAAGCACTCATGGCGGATCCTGCCAACCTACCCGTAGCACTTGCGGAGAAATTGAGCAAAGAAGATCGCGCAGACCTCGACGCGATAAGCGACGTTGCCCAGCGAGAACGCCACCGCGTCGCCTCGTACTACCTTCAATGCGTCGAGCAAGCAAAGGGGGAGCACGCCTTCGCATTGGCACAACAACTCAAAGATCCAACGACTAACCCGCACGGCATCACGGTTCCGTCGCCGATCGAGGACGTCATTCGCCATGCGGCACGCCGGCCGAAGCCAACGGGGCCAGCCAGCATGCCCCCCTCATGAAAATTACATCCGATACCCACCTGTTGGCCGTGGATCGGCACGCACGCATCACCGCAGGACCGGGTGCTGGTAAGACGTACTGGCTTGTAGGACACATTAAGAATGTCCTCAGGCGCTCCAAGAAGCTCCACATAAACGCAAGAGTGGCGGTTATCTCGTATACAAACGTCGCAGCAGACCAACTTCGAGAGCAGCTTGGCACCGACGCTGCTCGCGCCGACATTACCACCATCCACAGCTTTCTCTACCGGCACATAGTTAGGCCCTATGTGCACCTTCTCCGCGGCGCCACTGGTAACGCGCTTGTCAACGTCACGCTGCTGGACGGCCATGACGAGCACCGTGTGAACTACCAGCATCTTAGTGCCTGGTTGACAGCCCGCAACCTCCAGCAACTCCTCACGAGGTTCCAGAAAGATCAATTCTCGATGCTGCGGAAGCACATCGCAACAATCCACTGGAAGCAGGCAACAACCCTTGCGGATTGGAAGCTCGCGTTGCGGACCGACTACGGTTTATCCGCGAAAACAAAGGCGCAACTTACTCCGGAGTCCCTGCTCGCCTACAAGCAGCAATACTGGAGCGAAGGACGGATTGATCATGATGACGTGCTGTACTTCGCATTCCGCATCCTGAGCGAGAATCCGCTTGTGCGCGAATGTCTTAGCGCCCGATTTCCGTTCATCTTTGTGGACGAGTTCCAGGACACGGTCCCGGCGCAGACCCAAATCGTCCGCTGGCTAGCCGAAGCAGGTAGCACCGTTGCGGTGATTGGTGACGCGGAGCAGGCCATATTCGAGTTCGCCGGTGCTGCACCAGACCACTTCCGCGAGTTCGTATTGCCGGATTTGGATGAGTACGAGATTGCATACAATCGTCGCAGCACGCAGACGATCATCTCACTCCTGAATCACGTCAGAACAGATGGTCTAGTGCAAGAATGCTTTCGGAAAGTAACCGGTGCCCCTGTGCAGCTGCTTGTCGGAACACCGTTGAAAGCTGCGAACCACGCCAGAGCTATTTCTGGGGGACGCCCCCTTCTAGTGTTGTCACGGAACCAGAGCGTCGTGGAAGAGCTGCTCGCCAACATGGACACGCCAAGTGATGATCCGTGGACGGCTCTCGCGGATGCGCCTTCGAGGCGCGGCAACTTCCTTCAGTCCGTGTGCGCCAGTGTTACCCTAGCCAGGGCTGGGCGGTTGGACATAAGCATAAAAGCGATGCAGCAAGCTATCCGTCACGAGAACGGAATGTTGAAGGATCCTTTCAGAAGCGTTGAGAGGTATTCCGCCCTTCATCGCCGCGCGATCGCGGTCACAATTCTGGAGACCCTGCTCAGCCAAGGCAGTACGCTCGATGCGCTGACGGTCCGGGCCGCATATGATCATTTGAGTGGGCGTTTGACTGCGCAATTCAGCGGGCTAACGCTCACCAAGATCACAGGCGGCGAGTTTGCAAAGATAGCGAATCAACTGACTATGGGGCGCCTGCTTGGGAGTGTGACGCTGGACAATACAGATGAGGTCCGCTACATTCGCACTATTCACAAAGCGAAAGGCACGGAAGCGGATCAGGTTCTTGTATGCCTCCATGCGACACGTGACGATCGCCTCCAGCATGTCACAAATCCCAAGGTCCCAAGCGACGAAGAACAGCGGCTGACGTACGTCGCTCTCAGCAGAGCACGGGATATGCTCTTCTTAGCCGTTTCCGAACTTAGTGCCGAGAAGGAAGCAACGGTACGGGAGCTTGGCATTGATGTTGTAAGGCTCTCTTAGGCCTAGAAAGAATCGCTATGCGGCGCAGATGTGTGAGCAAGGATTGAGGCACGGTCGTTCCAACCCATGCGTTGGCTTCCTCTGTTTCTCTTAGCATCAGAAATCCGCATTGGCTGTAAGATACAGTGCCTCGTGCACTTAATCGCTGAACTCACGGCATTCTCAATTTTTCTGAGCAGCCATAGCAAACCGGTCGCTCACAGCGTTGTGAGAACGCAATCCAGTCGCCTATATCGACGTGCGCGAGTCCAGAAATCCACTGTATACAAGCTCAGTGCGCGTGCAAAAGTCCGAATCAGCGATGTTCTTGATAATCCATCCGGCAATCCCCAGTTCACGAGTCCGCTGGAACAGCATATCCTCCGCCTCACGGATGCTGTAGATCGACTGCATCGGGACGCCGACTACAAACAGGGTGTTGCCCTCGGTTTGTTCCCAAGTTGCACGTGTCGGAAGATCCCTTCCCGCCTCGCCAAACACGCCTTCAGCCTTCTGTTAATGGTCAACTATGTTCCGCTACAATCAACACGGAGAAAATCAATAAACATCACCATGCCGAAATCCGATCACAAAGCCGCCCTGCTCGCCATTGAAAAGGTTCTCGCGCTCCTTCGCTCGGTGCAGACGCTGGAAGGCACGGACAAAGATGGTGTCGAGCATCTTTTGGAAATGGCGGTCGAGAACCTTAAGAACTGATTTCGGCCAGCCGGTGTGCCGGTTTCGATCTTTTTGGTATGGCGAACATGAAGACGTCGGACTCAAATCGTGAGCGAGAGCACGCAGAGCGTATGCTCAAGCGGGCCCAGCGACAACAAACGAGAGCTGCAAAGCTCGTAGATAAGTGGCAGACGAGAATTGCGAACTTAGACCGGGCGGGGGTTGCTGCAATTCAGCCGCGCCTGTGGTCGGACGAATCGGACACAATCATCTCGCCAGTGCCACTGCGCTCCGATCCCTGATCGGAGTTCACGCAGGAACGTGGATTGCCTTCCCTCCAGAATAGGATTCAGGTATGTTCTTTAGATTTTCAGGCCCCTCGGACTTGGAGTCATGGGCGTGGGACTATCGTCTGGAGGTGGCCGCAACCGACGACGGACCCGTGGTCACGGGGATCAGTGGGCACATTTGTCAACACACGGACGATCTGCTGGCGGTGACAATAACCGGCCGTTGGGTTTCGTCCCGACACAAACTGATAACTGCGGGCTGTGTGGTGGTTCAAGACGGAGACGACGAGGGTACGGTTTCGTTTGATCCCAACAATACCGAGGCGAGCCTGGCTGTCCTGCGAATCGTTCATTTGAAGTGATCTTCAAGCACACCGAGACACGGATAATTATGAAAATCGCCAGCTGGAACGTCAATTCGATTCGTGCGCGGGTTGACCATGTCACGGCGTGGCTGAAGGCGCGCAAGCCGGATGTGCTGCTGCAGGAGTTAAAGGGGACGGAGTTTCCGGCCACGGTGTTTGAAGATCTGGGTTATGAAAGCGTGGCTGTGACGCAGAAGACGTATAACGGCGTCGCGATTTTATCGCGCCATCCGATCGAGACTGTCAACACGACGCTCGCCGGCGATGAGGCGGACAGCCATGCGAGGTTTCTGGAAACGACGATCATGGGCATCCGCGTCGTCAATATTTATCTTCCGAACGGAAATCCGGTAGGGAGCGATAAATTCGCCTACAAGCTGGCCTGGATGGATCGACTGAATAAGGAAATGAGCGCCTGGCGAAGAGAAAATGTGCCCGTGCTGATCGGCGGCGACTTCAACGTCATTCCGGATGATATTGACTGTCACAAGCCTTCATCGTGGGTGCATGACGCGCTGTTCCAGCCGGAACCGCGAGCGCGGTATCGTGCACTGCTCAGTCTTGGCTACACGGATGCCTTCCGGTCGCTGCATCCAGGGGAGGCCGGGCAATTCACCTTCTGGGATTATTTTCGGCAGGCGTTCGAGCATAATCGCGGCATTCGCATCGACCATTTCCTGCTGTCTCCGAGGTTGGCCGAGCGGGTAAAAAGCTGCGAGATCGATCTGGAACCGCGGGCACAGGAGAAGCCGTCGGATCATGCACCGATCATCGTCGAATTGCAGTAGGTAGGTCGTAATGTGCGCCGCCGGACGATCCTCATCCCGCGGATGCTGTGCGCGCCTCGGGTAACGAGCCAGATTGGGCTGTCGCGAGGCGCACGCAATGGGGATTCTGGCAGGATCTCGTCGACAGTTACAGGTTTGCGGGCTACCAAGCGTGAAGCGTTTCGTGCGCAAACTGCGCGGGGTGCGATCGCCGGAAGCGCGGGTGATCACGCTTTGGTATTATTCGCGTGTGCTGACGGTTGATCGCAAAATATTTGACCGGCGTTTCTCTCGGCTAAATTATTGTGTTCGGGTGCAGTGGTGTGCATTATGTTCAAGCATTGTGCACGCGTTACCCAAAGAAGCGGCAGCAGTCGTGTTGTAGCTGTGCTCAGCAGTCCGCAGGCGCGGAGCGGCAAAAGATACCAGGAGGAGAGACATGACGTTCGACGAAACACTTTACGGTCGTGGCAGTGATGATGGGGATGACCTCAGCGATAGCGAATCTTTTGAAGATGTAGTCGACGAAGAAGAAGAAGAGCTGGAGGACGAAGAGCTGGAGGACGAAGAGCTGGAAGACGAAGAGGACGAAGCGGAAGAACAGGAACTGGGCGTCGCTGAAGACGAGGGTGTAGCTTCTTCCGCCAGTAGCGCTCAGCGCGAAGAGGAGGCCAGCAAAGCGCAGGCCGAGTCGGCTCCTCCGGCAAAGAAATCTGCTAAGAAAGCAGTCAAAACAACCGCTGCCAAGAAGGCTGCTGCTCAGACGCCTGCGAAGAAGGCGGCCAAAAAGGCTGCCGTGAAGAGCGTAGCGAAGAAGGCTGCCAAGAAGGCGGTTGCAAAGACGCCCGCAAAGAAGACCGCAAAGAAGGCCGCCGTGAAGAGCGTAGCGAAGAAGGCCGCCAAAAAGGCTGCTGCTCAGACGCCCGCGAAGAAGACCGCAAAAAAGGCCGCCGTAAAGAGCGTAGCGAAGAAGGCTGCCAAGAAGGCGGGGGTAAAGACGGCGACCAAGAAGGCTGCAAAAAAAGAAGCCAAGCCCGCCAAGAAAGCAACGAAGAAAGCGGTCAAGAAGGCGCCGAAGGCAGTTAAGAAAAACAAACATCTCACAAAGAAGGCCAGGGGCAAATAGTAGTTAGCCCGGAGTTCTGTTCAAGGCCGAGCAGTTGGGGAGCATTCGATTCTGTGGGGTCGAGTTTGGGTAGGTGGGCATCGGCCGGGGTAACCTTCTCATATGGTCCAGCACTCAAGCCAGCGAGACAACCCCGATGGCGGCTGACCCACAGAATCGAATGCTCTCATTACGAGATGACTCCCTCAACCGCCATTCTCGCGCAGCACGCGGCAGATCTTCGTTCCGTACTTCGCCACGGTGCTGACCCCGACTCCCGGGACGGCGAGCAACTCCTGGGTTGTTACAGGGTGGCTGGTGGCCAGAGCCCTCAGTGTGCGGTCGCTTAAGATTCGGAACGCTGGCACGCCACGCCGCTGGGCCTCGACCAGACGCCAGCCGCGCAGCGCCGCTTCGAGGCGGATATCCATCTCGGCTTCAGCCCCTTTCGCCTTTGCCATTGGCCCCGGTCCCGCCGCGGTTTCAGGCTTCGATGCCCGCTTCCGACTAGGAACAGTAGGCGTCTTCTTCCTCTTCCGCTTGCCAGATGGGGGCGCCATATCCTTCATGACGAATGCGACCGGCGTCCTTTCGTCCACGGTCTGGCCGGTGCGCGTGAGACTGGCCTTACGGTAGGGAATCTGTTTGCCATCTTTCTGGAAGGCCTCGTCCGAGAGTTGCAGGAGTCCCGCACGCGCCGTGGCGCCGAGCACTTCTTCAAATGCGTCGCGGCTCATCTCCTTGTTGGGACACAGTTCGCCGTACAGCTTGCCGGTCGATTTCGCGCCACCCGAGCGTAATGCGGCTACCACACGCAAGAGCGTTTTGTGCTCCGCCTCCGTGGCGGTACGGAACCGTTGCGCGGCGCACTGCCCCGGAGTGCAGAAATCGCATATCCCGCACGGCTTCTCTCCGTCAGCAAGATCGCCGAAGTGGCGCACCAAGGTGGCCATGCGGCACTGATTGCTCTCCGCGTAACGCATCATCTGGTCGATCTGCGCCCGCTTCTGCTCACCCTGGGCGACATAGGATTCGCGCCACTGGTCGTGGCCCCGGCTCACATTCTCGGCGGAGTCCACCACGGCGCCGCCATGGATCCAGAGCTTCTCGAGGGCCTTGTCGAACTCCTCTTCATCCATCCGGAGCTTCTTTATTAAGGATGCCTTTTCATATGGCTCAGCCCGGAGGTGAGTAAAGATCGCCTCCAGCACAGTCACATCCGGATAATCGCGCTCGAAAAAGAATTTGTGGGTGTAGCGATCAGCGTAGGAGTGCATCAGGATCGCACGGCTGGGCGCACCGTCACGCCCGGCGCGCCCGATTTCCTGGTAGTACGCTTCCAGGCTGCCCGGCAGAGCCGTGTGGATCACGGTGCGGACGTCAGCCTTGTCGATCCCCATGCCAAAGGCAATTGTCGCCACCATCACTTGGATCCGGCCTTTTTGGAATTCCTCTTGAACTTGCTGGCGGCGCGCAGCATCGATCCCGGCGTGATATGCAGCAGCGGGAAAGTGGGCGGCAAGTTCGGCTGCCAGGCTTTCGGCCTGCTTGCGCGTGGGCGTGTAGATGATTGCCGGCCTGCGCTCCACCGCCCGCAACAGTTCGCCGGCGAGCTCGGCCCGCTGCGAAGGCGCGGTCTCGACAACCTCGATGGCGAGGTTATCGCGGCGAAAGCCGTGAACGAAGCGGTTCGCCTGCGCCAGGCCCAACTGCTCGACGATGTCATTTTGAACGACAGGTGTTGCGGTAGCGGTCAGCGCTATGACCGGCGCTGGACGAAAGCGGGGCAGGTACTGGCCCAACATGCGATAATCCGGCCGGAAATCGTGTCCCCATTGCGAGATGCAGTGTGCCTCGTCAATAGCAATCAAGGACAGCGGTCGTTTAGCCAACATGTCCGGGAAGCCGGCCACTCGCAACCGCTCCGGCGCAATGAAAAGGAACTGCGTCTTACCGCTGAGATAATCCACACAAGCCTGCCGCGACTCCGCACGCGGACGGCCAGAGTGAATGCGGTCGACGGCATAACCTTGCTCCTTCAGCTTGCCAACCTGATCCTCCATTAAGGCAATCAGCGGGCTGATCACCAGCGTCGTACCGCCGCGGGCGATGCCCGGCAATTGATAGCACAGCGACTTGCCGGAGCCGGTCGGCATGACCAGCAACACGTCATGACCTTCGATAGCCGCCCGGCAGACGGCTTCCTGGTTCGGCCGGAAAGAGGAGAAACCGAACGCTTTGTGCAGGAGACCGTTCAGGTCGCCCACTGGCAGCGACTCGCTAATGGTTGTCTTCAGAGAGGCGTGAACGTTTTGTGGATTTGGGGCCACAACTTCCACCGATGCCTTGGCGACGGACGGCGCCTGCCCAACCTTGCCCACCACTCCCGTTACGTAATCCTCAATGCCTTTCAGAAACAGCCCGAGCTGAGCCTCCCCGCGCTGGATCCGCTTCAGATACGCTTCCCACTGCCCTGTCATGGCGGGGCTCTTCACCTCAGGGTGGACCACCTCGATCAGCCGGATGCCTCTGTCCGTGGCTTCGAGAGCCTTTCCTTGCCGCACGATGTAATCCCGCTTGAGGAGAACCTCGATCATGGCTGCACGAGTCGCCGGCGTCCCCAAACCGGTTTCCTTCATGGCATTCGCCAGTTCCTCTTCATCGAGGGTCTTGCCCGCCGTCTCCATGGCCGTCAGCAGGGTGCCATCCGTGTACCGCTTGGGCGCCCGGGTCTTCTTCGTCAAGGCTTTAACGTCGATGACCTCTTGTGGCTGGCCCTTGGCCAAACCTGGCGGCAGGACCTGTTCCCCCCGCTCTTCCTCACCGCTTCCCTGCCCCCGCTTCGCCTTCTTCTCGACGACGATATCCAGTACCTTCCAACCTGCCTGTTGCACAGCGGTTCCCGACGCATGATAGCGGTCGATGATGTCGCTGTTCGTAATCGCGGTGATCACGGTTGTAACCGACCAGATGTAGTCATCCTGCCAGGCGCTGAGCAGGCGCCGGCAGATCAGATCGTAGATCTTGCGTTCATCATCCGAAAGGCGGGCCTTCCCGAGAGATATTGCGGTGGGAATGATGGCATGGTGATCGGTCACCTTGGAGTCGTCAATGAACCTTCGTCCCAAGGCGCGCTCGCCCGTGCCGGGTGCCAGGTGGTCACGATAGGGACCTTCGATGTTCTTGACGATCGGAGGCAACGTAGCCACCACATCCCGCGAGAGGTGTCGGCTGTCCGTGCGTGGATAGCTGATGAGCTTGTAAGTTTCATACAGCGCCTGAGCGACATCCAGCGTTTTCTGCGCGCTGAAGCCATACAGGCGGTTGGCGTGCCGCTGCAGTTCTGTAAGATCGTAAAAGAGCGGCGGAGCCATGCGCTGCGTTTCCGATTGGATCGAGTCAATGGAGGCCCGACCGGCGTGCGCACGCTCGATAATTCTCTTCGCTTCTTTTCCATCGGTGGGCAGCCGCATCGCCTTCTGCCGTGATTCCTTGTCGGTCCCCTCTCCAGCCTGCGCACGGAACCACGTACCCCGATAGATATTCTTGGGAGCGTCGCACGTGGGACACCCGTCACTTGGGCGAAAATCGGCCACAATTTCCAGGTACTCTTCGGGCACGAATTGGCGTATGGCAAGTTCACGCTCAACCACCATTGCCAGCGTGGGCGTCTGGACGCGCCCCACGGAAAGCTTTTCGTTATCGGCAAGAGAATAGGCACGCGATAGGTTCATGCCTACCAGCCAATCTGCCTGGCTGCGGCCACGCGCGGCATCCGCCAGCGAGTCGTAGTCGGCGCCCGGTCGCAGGGTTGAGAACCCTTTGTGGATGGCCTCCGGCGTTAGCGAAGAAATCCAAAGGCGACTGACCGGCTTTTGGCACTGCGCCGACTCGTAGATATAGCGGAAGATCAATTCCCCTTCGCGGCCGGCGTCAGTCGCACAAACGACGCGCGATACCTTCGGGGAGTTTAGGATTCGCTTTACGATCTCGAATTGGTCTTTAGTTTTATCGTAAACAACCAGCGGCCACTGGCTCGGCAGCATGGGAAGTAGGGAGCGGTGCCATTTGCGCCATTCAGGGTTGATTTCGTGCGGCTGGGCAAGGCTCACGAGATGGCCCACCGCCCACGTCACAACGTAGCGGTTGCCGTGCAGGTATCCGTCGCCGCGGCTGGTCGCACCCAACTCCCGGGCGATATCACGCGCCACCGAAGGTTTCTCGGCCAGCACGGCGATGGTACCGGGTTCCAGATCCGCCATAATTCATGATAATCCTGCTTCTGTTTGCTGGAACGCACTTCAGAAGGACCTCTAAACACCAGTGGTGAGGATATGCGAGACCGCTCTCTATCGGAGCGCAAGCAAGAACTGCGCCGGGCGATGAAGCGGACCACAATTCACGCCCTGCGCTGCTCACAAGTGGATGGGAAAGGTGTCGCCTTGTTCAAGGCCGCCTGTGAGCATGACCTCGAAGGCATTGTCGTCTGCAACGGCTGCTTCGCCTCGTTGCCGCAATGAAGGAGTGTACGCCGACACACTTGAAGAGCTCGATAGCGCGACGCTGCCGAGCTGCGCGAGATGGCCGGCCTTTGGGATGGCGCTGAGGTTGACAAGAGCTCCGCGGTGGCGGCCAACGATTTTAGGGGATGCAATCGGCCTGGCGGATGAATACAATCGGGCGAGCCTCTACCATCTGGTTTGCTGGATGCATGGAGTTCCCCTCGACGCTTAGGGAGAGCTGCGAAAGCGTTCGGCGTACCTGGAACAGATGAGGCTGGTGCGGCGAGATTGTCGACCGAGGAGAAGATAGCCGAATGCGAAGACTGAGCCGGAAAGACAAGTTGCGCAAAAAACATCGTCATGAAGAAAAGGTCGCATCCCAGAAGCGCCGCAAGGAGTCTCAGTCGGCCACCGAGTTTGCGAAGTTTAGGGAGGCCTTTGGCGCGCTCTCAGAGGAAGAAAAACGCATCGCCGCTAACGCTTCGGAGTATATGCGCCAGATTATTTTCGGCGATGATCGGCCGCTTTCGATGCCTATGTCTTCCTGGTTCGAATCAGTCGGCATCACCGCGATGGATGAGAAGAGAGTTGTGTACCTCTTCTGGAACTTCGATATTTTTGAAATCGAGGACGCAGAGCCAGTTGTACTTCCGCTCGCCACGCTGTTCTTGCAAGGGTGGGTCTCGACCATAGATCGATCGAGCATGGCGTCTCCCTTGGAGATGCTATTCGACAGGCTCGTACGGGCGATGGAAAGCGTCGCGGCTAAGGTTCCCGGATTCGCGGTGTGCTGCCCGTACAACAGAACCATCTTCCCATCCGGGATCGACCTGGTACACGTTCGATTCGGTCGCAAGCTCCCTGAACGTTGGGAGAGAACGCAGCAGGCAGAAGAGGATGAGAAAGCCTTCCTCGCGCTCCCAGAGGACGAGCAGAGCGCAATTGCTGGACTTACCGAAACTTTGCTGGATGATCTCCGTGAAGGGATTTATACCGAGCCGCACGAGATGCTGGTCCGGTTGGGAGTGACGGACTCAGACCAGAAACGCATGTTCTATGTGCTCTGGAATAATGATGTGTTTGACGGAGGCCTTGTCGACGTCGACGAAGGAGATGTTCTTGGTCCACTCAGCCATACCAGCTTTGTAACTACTCGCGAACATGCGCGAGAGGTGCTCGATGGCCTAAAGCAGTTCCTCCCCGATCTCTCGTTCAAATACGAAGAGGATGTCATGGAGTTTGACTACAAGCCGGCCGACGTTGTGCTGTCGTAGTCCCGGCATAGCGGCTCGGCTCAGGTACCTTCGTTCCCACGGCTTAGAGAAAAGAGGCTGATAGCGTGTTGGTCACTGCTCATAACGTCATCCTCCACGTGCTTGAAGTTCAGGAGGAGCGCTTCCCCCTTCCGGGGCTAAAGGAAAAGCTGCAAACCTGTTCCCAAGAGTTTCTTGACATTTGGAAGGGCCGTAATCCCCAGACCTGAGAAGCACTTCACGTATCATTGGCCGCCTATCGGCGGAAAGCAAGCGGACAAGCCAACGAGGGCGCGGCCTGACTTCGCGGCCGGCGGGTCGTGCGTCCGGCAGAAGCAGCCGGACGCGCCCGCCTTGCCACGGCTTCGCCTCGTGCCGCAGGCGGCACACTTGCCAGCGACGAAGGCCGAAAAAGGGGTATTCTCCTGTACGTCGGCCAAAATTCAATTTGTACGGAATCAGGAGACAGAGGCATGCCCCCTTTCCCCCACTCGACAAGCGCGACCTCGACCTCAACGACCTCGAAAAGATGCGAGATAAAATACAGCACACTTACGACGAGTGCGCTGAAATGTTTGGCAAGCAGCAATGGACCGAGTACATGACGCAGGCGTTAAAGTGCGTCGAAGATGGTATTGACAATATCGACAGGGAGATCGCCAGGCAAAAAGGTCCTGCGTAAAATGGCTTCGTTTCAGGACGCCCCGCTCAAACAAAAGATCAAAAAGAACGCGCCCTTCGATCTTTCAGCGATTACGGCGGAATATCCACATTTTGCGCAACTGCTCGCCCATGCTGTTGGTCAGCTCAAGGAGCTGCCTGATTTTTCTGATGACGAAAAAATCGCAGTGATGTCCGACTTCAGTGGCGAGCACAAGGGTGCGTACTTCAATACCTATTCGTTTCTGATCTTGGCTTACAACAAGGTCGGCCCGTTCATGGTGCGGGTCGAAGAACTAAGGCGAAAACATGGCTTACTCGAACCCTACAGCGAGTTTGTTTTCAAAAAGCTGAGCTCTGGCCCAAGGAGTCGGGCCTTGCCAGAGTTCCTTCGTTTAGTGGACAACTTCATCCATGGCGCGGTTATCACTATCGCCATCGACAAGCAAATCGACACCGTATTTGGGGTTTCAAAGAAGGATACCTATCCGATCATTGAGGAACAACTTGCCGCCATGGGACTCGGTAAATGGAAGGGGGCGGCTGGTGAGAAGGTTCTTCGTGTTTGTCACTCGATCGCAATATTTACCGCCCTAACTACGAGGGAAAACCAACGCTTACTTTGGTATTGCGATAAAGATGCTATTAACGAAAATGCCCGAGATCGAGGGTTCGTGGATACCCAGAAAATATTTCTCAGCACTCTCGGTATGTACTGCAAGCATAAATTTGATCTCGTGGGGTTTGGTAAGTCATTCGATGACAAGAGCCACCTGGATGACCTACTGAGCATTCCAGATTTTGCAGCAGGTGTGGTCCAGGACATCCTACAAGCGCACGAAACCGGATATGACAACATTCCCGGCGGTGAGGAAAAGATAGCGCTATTGAAGTGGATAGCGACGCAAGGCAAATTCCTCTCCAAAATCACTATTCAAATCAGACGGCTTGCTAACGGGGAGCTTGGCAGCGGGGTGGTTGAATTCACTCCTGTGAAGCAGAGTAGCTAATGATCAGCTTTGGTCCCGGGCCGGGCGGGCCTTTTTCGAGCGTGTACAAATCAAAACCAACGATTAGCCCCCCGCCGTGCTTCCCTCTCGACAAAATGATGAACGGACGCAAGAGCGGTCCGCCCTCCAGCGAGCATACGCGGGTAGCTATCCGTTCGCCCAACATTGACACTGTCCTCCCTTCCGTCGGTATCGGGATGTCGTTTTTCCGCAATTACTAGAATTTCGGCGCTGGGTGTCGTGACAGTTTGGAAGGCGAATTCGACGAGCGGGTGAATTTCCTGCGAGATACTCATGATCTCTCAATTTTGAGTGCGCGGACCTGTCGCGCTTTCTGGCCAGGTACTACGAGATCACCAATCTCTCCAATCGAGAGACCCAACAATGCCTGCGCAAGTGGGGTGTGCTCGTTTGCAACTCCCATATTCGGGTTGCTGGAACCGTCTATGATGCGGATTATGCGCTTTTCAGCGGGGGTATCGACCTGGCAGTATGAGACGGAATCTCCCACCTCCACGAATAGGTCTTCCTCAATCGACGGGGTGTCCCCTGATTCCCCCATCACTTCCCTGGCTGGCAGAGACTCCGTCGCGTCGTCGAGGTCTTCCTCCCAATGTTCACATTCGTCTAACGAGCTCAGACGACGGCGCTCCTCGAGAAACTGGCGCAGTTTTTCGAGCTGCCTTCGAGGATCATAAAACCAATCGGTTGACCAAATGCGATAAATTCGGCCCTTCCAGCCAAGCGATTCGAGAATATCCTGGCGGATCCGGTCCCGGTCGCGAACAGAAAAGCCGCTGTGGTAGGTTGCCCCATCACATTCGATTCCAGCCAAGAACTCCCCACGCCTATCAGGGTTACGCACGGCGAGATCAATAAAGAATCCTGCAACCCCTACTTGTGGCTTCGCTTCGTAGCCTAAAGACGTGATGACATTTGCTACCGACACTTCGAAATCGCTATCTGGGTCTCTCTCTTGCTCGTCAGTGGTAGCCAATACACCACGCTTAGCGAAGTCCAAGTAATCTCGTAATGCCTTCGTGCCAAGTGGCGTCTTATCGTCGACGATAATGCTCTCCGGCACCATCGAGGTAAAAAGTTCGACCCGACGCCTTGCTCTTGTAAACAGAACGTTGAGCCGACGCCATCCATCTGGCCGACTGATAGGACCGAAATTTTGCCTCACCTTGTCAGTGCCAGCTGCTAAACCAAATGTAGTGGAGATAAAAATGACATCACGTTCGTCTCCCTGAACATTTTCGAGATTCTTGACAAAGAATGGCCAGCCCTCAGCGTCCCAGCGGGAGATGAAATCTGCACTCTCCTCGAAACTCTTGAGTTTCTTGTCGAGCATCTCCTCAATGCGTTCGCGTTGTGTCTGGTTGAGCGTAACCACCCCGAGCGATTCGTCGGGCCGCTTAAGCATATGCTCCACCACAGCATCCACAACCCGTTGGGCTTCCGGAATGTTCTGTCTATCCTTGTAAAGACCGTTCTTGACGTAGCGGTATTTCACTCCAAGCCCCGGATTCTTTGAGTACGGCGACGGAAAGACAATCAGGTTCTTGTAGAAATGATGATTCGAGAATGCAATTAGGGATTCGTGATGTGAGCGGTAGTGCCAACGGAGGCTGCGCACCGGAGTGAATAGCTGCTGACAGATATCCAGTATGCTCTCCATGCCGCTAATCGCCGCGGGGGCGTCGCTTTCTTCTTCATCGGCGGAATCAAGCATGCGATCGAAGAAGTTGGTAGGCGGCAACTGCTTGGGATCCCCGACAACAACCAATTGCGTGCCGCGAGCGATAGCGCCCAGAGCCTCTTCCGGTCGTACCTGCGAAGCCTCATCCATCACAACCAAATCGAATTTCAACGGGCCTTGCTCCAGATACTGGGCCACGGACAATGGGCCCATCATCCAGCATGGCTTCAACTCCTGAAGCGCGCGGCCAGCACGTTTCACCAACTGTCGGATGGGAATATGACGACGCTGCTTGCTAATCTCCCGACGCAATAGGTGCATATTGGTGTAGTCGCCGACAGCAGCACCTCGTTGACCTTGCGGTACATGGGTTCGTCGTTCAATCTGGCTACCGAAATCTTTTCCGTTCAAAGAAATGATCTCCGCATCGAGCGCCCTGTACTCTAATTGTGTTTTGTCGTGAGACGCCCCATTAAAATGGGCGAGCTCAGGATGCGCTTGGTATATGCTGCGACCGATAGACTGGTACGTCGCCAATTCAAACGCGGACGCCAGTGCTCGTGAAGGTATTTTTTCCGATTCCATGGCAGAAACGAATGTTCCCACTTCACTATCGAGGCACTGCCCACGAAGCGAGATGTATTTCGACCACGGGAGCACCGTGCCTCGTGTGCTCGCAGCAATCTCAAGCCTTGATCTGATTTCGGACGGGAGATCACGCCCAGGCGCGGAGCGCACGCGGCGCTGCCATTCACTCCAGTTGAAAGAACCGAAACTCTTGAATTCCTCGACTAACTCTCTGACTTTGCAACAACCGACATCTATGGCTTCCGAAAGACGCCGTGCAGTTTGAAGAGCATGTCGAGCATCGGCGTCAAGCAAGATGCGGCGCATAGCTGGCGGTAATTCCTGATGGCAGACAGCACAGCCCCAGGCATGTGTTTCCAAAAGGCGATTCAGGTCTGTATCGGCACCATCGAAACGTTCACCGAGCATTTTCTGCACTTGATCAGATTTGGAAAGCTTTTCGAGGATGCCTTGAGCTTCTGCTTCCTGCGAGAAAGCTTTGAAAATCTTGTCTGCGGAAGCGTCGTCCCTTGCACACGTGGCAATGGTTTCGAGGATACGTCTCCCCAGCTGTGCATCACCTTCCGCTGCGGCCACAAGCGTCTGCCATGTATCGAACTGGTTCCAGTCAGGAGGGGGTGCAACTTCGCTCCACGCGACATCCAGTTCGATCATCGCCTTGGCGAAAGCTACTGCCGTCGAGAGTGGCAGTTCAGCCGCAGCGAAGCTCTTTGCCTTGGCGGTCGCTTCTACTATAAGTGACGCGAATGCTGAAATCTCCGGCAGTGCTTCGTTCCATGAACCGCTCCCGATCTCTATTAGGGTGCCAAGCTCAGTACCGCCTGCCTCGTGAACGATCACTTCACCACGAAGTAGAAAAGCAATATCACTTGCGGCCTCATCCAAATCCGCACGAGCCTCCAAAAGTCGTACCGCGTCCTTCGGGGATAGGTCTTTGGCCACGTAGCCTGCAAAATAGCCAGACTCACGCTTAAGGCTCTTCACCATATTGCGCAGGCATTGCAAGCCTTCATCCCAATTATTGCTCTTGGCCTCTTGGAACCCGGCCACATCTTCACTGAGAATACCCAGCAATATCGACTTGCAATCAGATAGTCTCTTTGCGGCAGTATGCATATCTGACGCTTTGGCTGCCAACTCGGCGATTCGGTTGGAAGCCATGTTGGTCAGGTCAACCTTGTGCATTAGCCCTGGGCATTCAGCTAGGGTCGCGCGGCTGCTCAAATACCAATCATTAAGACGCGATATCTTGTCGAGATCGGTTTCCAGTCCGCGAAACATTGATCCAAAGCACTCGTTCAGCTCTGTATCTCTGGTGAAGGCATCCTTAGATTCCAGCCATGCCACCAGAGAAGCCAGTTCCTCTGCTCGCCGCTTACCTTTAAGCTTCCTCTTTTCTTTCGATAAACTCGCATGCAACTTCCGGCCGCTACGCCACTCGCTGTCAAAGAAAGCAAACAACCCACTCTTCTGACGCAGTGCCCTGATTGCCAGCTTGATCTCGGAGGTGGAAGGCAAAGCGTCGAGGTAGAACAACTCTCCAAGCGAAGTGCGAGCCCCACTCTCATATATGAGAAATGCTCGAATCTTATCGATCAATTCAGACGTACGTGCTTGGCCAAAAGTGGAACGCCTGTACTCGAGAAGGTCTGAGGGGGAACCTGCAGCTACCTTTACAACGGCCATGGTCTCTGCAATTGAGCGATCGGTACCGTCGAACGACAGTCCAGCCAGATCTGCGGCCGTCTTACATTGCGCGATTCCATTGTCAAACGTAGCTATCTCTCGGTCCAGCTCCACTGCTAATTGTTCGATTTCGCGAATGGGGCGATCATTGAGCGGCAGTGCGCCGAGACGACGAGCTTCAGCAAGAATCTGTGCGTCGGGATGAATGTCTTTGTTCAGCCCCGGAAGCACACCGGAGTCGGCAAGTTGCTTCACCGCAGCCACACTTGAATCAAATGGAAGACTTCTTCTTTCGGCGATTGCCTCTACCCTGATTAATGCGTCCGAAAGATCGTGAGTGGCCGCGAGCAATGACGCCGAACGCATCGCGAGTATATGAATGGGAAAAGACCCCAGCCCTGAAATAGAGTCCTTCGACCAGTTAGCAAGAAAAGGTGCCACTTCCCTTCTTTTTTGTGGGCTGTATTGGGGAGAGGCGTTCAGCGATATAGCAGAGAGGGATACGGCGGCATTTTCAAGACCGGTTATCCGTTCAAAGGCTGTGCGCAGTTCACAAGTCAGCAGCGACGAGGTCAGTCTTGCCCTGCCCTGTGCTTCCGTTGCTCGCGCAATATCCAAAGGTAATCGCTGTCCATCAGCCAGTACTTGTGCAGCACTGTCTGACAAGTTACGAGCCCTTGTGATCCCATAGGACAAACCCGACAGCAGCTGGGCACTACTCTGGCCATTCGGATCCGAGACTGGATCAAACATCTTCGACAGGAGCGATGCGTCGACAGTATCAGATACTGCCGGAACCAAGGTCAGTTTCGCCCGGATTTTGTTTACTGAAGCCGCATCCGGCTGTTCGCGGAGGCCGAAGAACTCAACCAATTCGTTAGCCGCATCGTCGGCGCTTCTGGCATACTCCAGTGCTCGCGAAATGATCTGATCTATCGACTCATCGTCGGCTGGAGCGAGCAAATTTGGAACAAATCCCCACCACGGGTGCTCTGTATCAAACCTGCCAATCGATTCGTAAAGCTCAGCCAAGCTAACAAGACGCGATCGGCTAAGTTCGATATCGTCGAACGTCCATTGAGGACTATCTGGAAGTTTTATGGAGTTGACCGCCGCAGCCAAATCGCCAAGCTCCTGTCGGCGACGTTCCGCAGCCCAGAATACCTCATTAACAGTCAGCCCAAGGGCATTACCGATCCGACTTCCCATCAGTTCGGCGTATCGAGCAAGCTGCCCTTTATGTCGTTTCAGTGTGGTGAGTTTGTCTTGCAGATGAAGTGGCGCGGCAAATGTTTGGTCGATCCGCGCTTGAATGTCCTCAAGAAATTTCTTCTTCTGCGTTTTGTGCGAATGGAGTTCCAGGCAGAAATGACCAAGACCAGCTTGGTTGAGCCGACGGCGGACGACTTCTAGAGCTGCCAGTTTTTCAGAGACAAACAGTACTTTCTTGCCTTTGCATAGAGCCGCCGCAATGATATTGGTGATTGTCTGCGATTTTCCGGTTCCTGGGGGGCCGTTGATGACGAGGTTTTTCCCCGCAAGAACGTCAATGATGGCACTGTGTTGCGACGAGTCTGCATCGAAGATGAGTGGCTGTGCCGGGTCGGGTTGCTGATCTATCTGATAGTCTTCGGCATGAAACACCGCCGCCCCGCCGCCAGAGCCACCCGAGAAAACCGACTTGATAAGCTCGTGATTGACCAAGCCAGAATTCTTCTTGGTGTCCAGGTCAGCCCATATTGCCAATTTTCCGAACGACAGCATGCCTGCTGTTACTTGTCGGCGTACGCGCCAGCGGCGTTTATTCTTTATTGACTGTTCAATTCTTGAGAAATAGGCTTCCGGTTCATCATCTTCTTCGAACTCCGGGAGATTGAGCATGAAATCTCGCCGGAGCTTTTCCCTCAAGGTGTAGTTTTCCGCTAGGTCTTCACCATTGTGGCCAATGCTGTACATGTAAGTCCGAGTCTCTTGGTCGATTCCCCCACGCGAAAGAGAGACAGGCAGAGAGAGGATTGGCGCGAGCAGCGGACGATCGGAGTCTTCGCTATCGTAGAACTCCAGGAACCCAAAGATGAGGAAAAGCATATTGGTGCCGGTTTCCTCAATGGCAGTCCTGGCCTCGCTCGCGATCTTTCGTAATTGACGCTCCAGATCCTCGGGATAGAAAAGAGCTTGGATGCCATGAAGACGATGCCCTTGGGAACTTGCGCCGTTAGGAGGAAACTCGGTTTCGATTGATATGCCTATAGAAGGCGCGTGCACTCTTACATCGAGACGTTTCCCTTCATACGTCTTCAGTGAAGGTTCAGGCACATATTTGATAGGGACGCTCTTGCCATCACCGTACAATCTCGCGAAAACTAAATTGATATTCGGATTGTCGACGATCTGGACGCAGCGCCTCTTGGGGTGTCGGTAATTGAGAAGAGGATTTCGGGAGGATAGGTCGAGGAGTCGAGTCCGAAGTCGCTCAATGGCCTCTGCTACATCGATTTTTCCGGAAAAGAGCTCTCCAACGAGTGAGTCCGCATCGTTCGCTCGGTATTCGTTCTGAGTGTTGCTTGACATTCATACCCTTAAGCTGTCCGCTCAATAAGTTGAGACTGATGCGCCTGAGCGTCGAAAAAGTTCTAGCAGTGCCCGTAAACACCGTAGGCTAAACAATTTCAGTGTAGTTCGTTTTTCGGGCATGTCAACGTAGTAGATGGTGGGGACCAGATAGAGAGGAGCGACACAATCAGGCCGACTGTGCATTGCATATAAGATTGGCGTTCGCGGTTGTGAGATCATCGGCATTTCAACACAAGTGTGGAAATGCCGGTGGAGATCCTTTTGGTAGATTGTAATGGTCCAGTATTCATGCGGTGTTCTCCAGTCTGCACTGAATGCGGTGCGGATCGTGAGGCCTCGGTAAATTGGCACATTGACAGGAGAATGCAGGATGAAGGGGCGGTGATCGTCTCCGCGTCCCAGCGTCGTGTCTGGCCTGGCGTGCGCGAAGAGCGTGGCAGCGCCGAAAGCATGCTTTAGGAAAGGTTGACTCCGGCTCGCTCTTCGATGAGTGTCACAAGCCCGGGTACGGCGTCCAACGACTGCGACAGCAAGACTTGGTTGACTAGGACGTTGACTCCGTTGACGGGCACGTCGTCCCAGATCGAGACGCGAGCGAGCGGGGTACCACAGGTTATCGGTAACAGATCCTTCAGAAAATCGTAGAACGCACGCTGCTTCCAGCGCGGAGAGCCTGGTGGCGTTAAGTCACCCTCCGATGACTTAGGACCAAACTGTCGGATGCAGTTCGCGTTTGACCAGTAGCCGCCGTGCTTCGCGGCGGCCAGACACTGTGCTTCTCTCCGCACGCAATACGAGCGATACGAAGCCAGAGGGAATTCAGGGAGCTTGGAATAGACGCTGGATTTTAAGTGTGTTGAGGCGGTACGTGTTGAAATGGCGTTCCTCGTCGAGTTCGATGGCAACGGCACCGACCCGGAGGTCCCACCGGCCGACGTTCACCGGAAAGCTATTGAGCACGCCGCCCAGCTGTTTGTAGACCCTCTGAACTTCGCTCTCGAGGTCAGTTGCCTCGATATCTTGCCGTCGCAGGCACGGACGTCCGCTACGCTCAACAGGGTATCCGGCGTTCGCGAGGAGCCAGGACAGGTTGTCTTGGCGCTGGCCCAACGGGTCCTCCTTTCAGGGTGCTGAAGAAGCGGGACGACAATCAAGCCCAACCGCCTCCTGCTTGAATTCCAGCGCGTATCGTGCCGCTTCGCTTTCGTAATCTTTCAGCGCGTCCCGCGTGGGTCGGAGCACGTTCAGAGGTTCAAGTACACACTAAATCACACACCACTTTGACCATGACTTCGCTCCGCTGCCTTCGCACAACCGACACGACCGGTGGAGATCCCTCCACGGCCCTAGACGTGACATACGCTTCCCTTCTCAGAGCCCTTGGGCCGCGCGAAGTGTGGTTCCGTCACGGTTGAGTTTCGGTACTACTGGTTGCGCACCGAGGCTGCTTTCTCTTGTTCGCGGCGTCTCAGCTCTGCGAATGCACGGCGGAGGTCCTCGGTGACTGGATCAACCTCAGTCACAGCTTCAAATACCGGTTCGAATCGGTCGGCGAATTCTTCGAACTCGTTCTCAAGAATTTGCGCGATTGCGTGGAGAGCCCCAGCCAGCTCCTCCATACGGGTAAACTCAATCTCCATCTTCCCAGTGGAGAGGGTTATGTTCCTGGGTATTGTTTCAAGCGTCGCGGGGTCACTATCGGCTTGAATCAATTCCCTTAGCGCCCTCCGAGGGGAAGGCTTCTGCTGCCGCCGGCGGACGCGGAGAGTCGCTTCCGGGTCGTCGCTCTCGGCAACAACCGTTAGAAAGTCTGCCAGGGCTACCCGTTCGACGAGAGCGCTCCGTCCGACCGTAGCTCCAACGGAGACTATTTGTATGAGTTTTTGGGCAGCTCGCGGCTTGACCTCAAATAACCGTTGCAGGGCTCGGCTGTCATAGTGACTCCGAACGGACTCACGCACTGAACGCCTGATCTCGGGTAATCGCGACAGCCAGGATGTTCGTGGCGCCATATAACTCCCTCAATCAAATCAGCATATCCCAGTTTTCGACTGACAGGAATCAGTGCGCATATGCGCACTGATCAGTTTTCTGCGCCCAATCCCCGGCTTGTCATCAATCCTGAGACTTTCTACGTCTCCGATCCGACTGGAGAGCCTCGCACACGGCCTCATGGAGGTTGTCGTCAGCCCTTATGCACCTTAGCGCGGCCCGAATGATAAGGCTGTCGTTGGTGCGCATTTCATAAGAAGTCGACAGAAATGCCGAGAGTTGGCGCATTTTGACGATATCTTCGGGGTATAGCCAAAAAGTGAAGCCCTGAGGTTTTCCCTTTTTTTTCTTAGGTTTATCTGGAGCAGCCGCCAGCACCGGGGGGACAAAAGGCGGAGGTTCCACATCTGTCTGCAACTCGGCTACCCCTCCCACGCCCGCCGCTGGCAATGCAGGCGGAGGTTCGGACATGGAAGCCGCAGCTTCTACTCCTAGGGCCGTTGCCACTGGAGCCTCATCCCCTGCGCTGGGTTGCGCTGTTTCGGAGTTAATCACAGGAGCCTGGCGGGCCATTTGCGCTCGTTTCCTGAGCTCCTCCATGGGGTCGCCGAGTATTGCGGCTTGAGGATCGTATTTTGCTTTTGCCATATCAAATACCTTTCCAGGTGTCGAAATTACCCTACTCAGCGTTCGACAGCTGTTCATCGTCGACTTGCGCAACAGAAGGACTGCTTGTGAGGCCCGAAACTTCGAGGGCAAGCATCACAGCTGCGGACTGCGCTGGTTTATCGAGAACTTCCCACCCACCGCCTCCCACGAAATGCGCGTACGCTTCGCGGGATGGAATTCGAGCGTTAAGCAGTTCGACTCCGAGTTTTTGAGCCGTTCCGACTACATTTCGAGCCAAGATGGTACCTGCTTTGAATTGGTTGACGAGTACCTTAACAACTGCGGCGGGGTTAACTCGCCTCGCAAATGCAACAGCCTCTGGTACTTCCCATAGGTCCACCATGCTCTGGCTGGTGACAACGATCACCACCGCAGCATAGCGAACGGCAGCATTGGTACGGACGTCCTCAAGGCTGGGTGGAGTGTCGTACACGACGTAGTGGTACTCCTGACCGCGCTTAACGAGCTCTCCACCGGAGAAACGCAGGCTTTTGCTAGTGGTACCCTGCTCATCAAAATCATGGACTGCGACGCGATATCCGGCTTGCCGTAGGGCTTCGGCGGTAAGCAGACTGCATGTGGTCTTCCCTACCCCGCCCTTTTTAGCAATCATTGCAATGTTCATGAAACGCTCCAGTGGTGCGCAAAACTCAGAAACATAGGTAAGTTACCTGCTACAAACCTCATCTCGGTAACTGTGAGCTACCTTACCTGCTACGAACCTCGTCTCGGTGACTGTGAGCTACCTTACCTGCTACACACCTTATCTCGGCAACTGCGAGCTGCAGAGCTTAATACACACGGCAACGCGGTAATTGTGAGATGCCGTATCTGGTACTCACCGTGAGTATGTGGTGCCGTACCGGATATCCAACGTAACTCGTTTTCTCGGTTGCTAGGTGCCACGCAGTCAGAGTACAGCATAGACTCACTAGCTACGTCAAGAACAGTTACGGAGACAGTGTGTAACGTAGGAGATGCAACACCGAGAGACGGAGGAACGCTACCTAACTGAATAGGTGTTAGTGAGCAACGTATGTACAGAGTCGCGTAGTTGAGTATTATATGCAGATATACGATAAGGTCGATGTTTATGAATAACATAGCTACAAAGCGCGTGGTCACGGTAGCTAGTAGGTGCGTAGTCTAATAGAGAACAGCTTTGGCGATTTTAGCGCAATACGTGCTGTTCTCGCATGGCCCACTCCTAATACCACGTATCTCCATCGTAAACATCCCACACGGGGCCAGTACAGCACCTTGTTCAGAGCCGAACGCAGAACGGTTGAGGAGGGCAGGGAATTGCCGACGTCGATACTCGCCGCGTGTGAGTTGTGGTCACCCCTCCGATGCGGCTCTAGTGTGCGCCGGGTTGCATCAGGCCCATGCGAGTAGGTGCGGTAGCTAGTAGATGCGTAGTCTAATAGAGAACAGTTTTAGTGAACTTAGCGCAATACGTGCTGACTGCGTTGCACGGCCACTTCTAATGCACGCATTTCCATGCGTAAACATTCACACGGGGCCAGTACAACACCTTTGTCCAGAGCCGGCCGCGGAACGGCTGAGAAGGGCAGGGAATTGCCGACGCGACGTCGATACTCACCGCGTGTGAGTTGTGCTCACTCTTGCTCTCCGATGCGGCTCTAGCGTGCACTATGCGTTGATTTGGGCCGCAAGCCACTCCGTAGCCCCTGGATGGGCCTCCCCAGGCACAACCTAAGTGCCTGATACAGAATTGGGCCTCTTCTTTGCTTCTCGGGCGGTAGAGATACGCCCACAACGGAGGACGGCTGGTCTTGCCGGTCAAATACAATTCCACAAAACAGTTCGTATTGCGAGCAATTGCAAGTGCTTTGGTCGCTCCCCGTGTCCCCGTGTGTATCCTGCAGGGTGCCCGCTCAAGAGTGAGCGCCCACGCTTGAACCGGAAGCGGCCAGGACTAACGCTTTCCAAGCCCACTTCACCGCTTGAGAAATCGCCGTGGGCGGCGGCTGAAATGGCCTCCCATCCTAGTTCCTCGGCTTCACCTTTGGGCGTTTCTGCATATTCCTGTATTTGCCGAACGTCACCATGATCGCGAAGAGTTCCTTTGCGACGTCGTCCTCGGTCACTCCCTAAGAAGGGCATCCATTCGTCCGCTGGCGTTGGCACGCGCGTAAATGGCGCTAAAAGAGGCGAATGCTACTTCTGGAAGAGGCTCGGCTGCTCATGTTTCTCAGCCCATTCTCCAAACAGCGGGAGAGCGAGTTCCTCTTTGATCTCTCTGCGAAAAACCTGCATGGCCATCTGCTCCTTCTGTACTTCAGTGGAGGTACGGAAGTAGCCTTTCAGGTCATCGTTATTGCGGAGTTCGGCTATGATCTGGCGAAGTCTTGCCTTGAGTTCGGCTTGGGAGTAGCGCAATTTGATCTCTTCCTCTACGCGCTCGTCCGTCCACTGCAAGTACGTTTGCTGCAGCTCTGCTATCGCCGTGAGACGTTCCTGCTCTTGCTTGCGAGCCTCAGCCCTCTCAGCCTCCTTGCGATGCGACACAAACGTCGGGGGAACGGAAAGACCATTTTCTAGGTGGTAGATGATCAACCCCGCCGGATTATCAACACGATTCCGCCGCCCCTGGGCCAGCGACGTCACGTAGTCCACCGTGTCCAGTACCTTATCGAGCTCATATCTGGCCGCCAGCGGCCGGGCTTTTGCCGGGAGAACCCCGTTGTCGAGTAGCACCTTCAGGGCTTGCATCTGAGATTCCGACATCACTTGTTCATCAGAAGATTTCGGTCCGTTCAGCTTCTTGTCTTGTTTTTGACTGTCGCGGAACTTCGATAGCTCTTCGCCTTCAACCAGAATGAGCTTGAATCCGTCCTTCGTTACCCTTGTCCGCAATTCCCACTTTGACAGGTATTTGATTTTCACGAACTCATCGAGCGCTTTTCCAATGGTGGATTTGATCCTGGAAGGCTTCGTATATGCGGTTAGATTCAGCAGTGCGCAGAGGTCCGCGTAATCCTTTTCAACTGGCCTTCCATCGCTCGCATGAAACCACAAATGAAGGTGACCGAATATTCCCTTGGCGGTTGGCTTACTGAGCTTCTTGTACGCATTGAAATCTTCTGGAATCACGTATCGATGATTCAAGTTTTCAAGCAACCAGTCCTCGACGATGACCTCGTAGGTCTCCTGTCTCTCACCGCCAGAGTGGTGCGTCCCAGTGCGTTCAAAGCTGCGAAATACGTGGATCGTTTTGTCGGTGTAGATCTTCTTCGCGGCAAGGTAGACCATTTGTTCCGAGGTGATTGTGGTGTCAGCCATCCGCTTGCCCCACTCGAGGATGTCCTCGTAGATCTCACCGTGTCTCGATAGTCCCAGTTCAGCAATCATTCGATAGCCACTGAATCTGATTGGGTTCGAGATCGTGCCATTCCTGGCACGCCCTTCATTCGCTATTTTGAGAAAGGCGATGAACTTGTCCCTGTCAGCGGTCGATGGAAGCCCAAGTTTTTCCGATCCTCTAAACTCCCAAGCCACCTTGATCCGGCGATCGCCGCGGGTGACCTCCTGCTCTATTCGGCGGGTTGTTTTACTCTGATTGCTGCGATCATTGGCTCCGAAGAAGCCAAGAGCGATTAGATTGCGTTCAAAACGAATAAGGTCGACATCAACAACCAACCCGATTAGAGTAGGTGCCGTGTTCAGGTCTAGCTTCTTCGCCATGGGGTCTGCTCGGTCGATATTGTTTGCTGTTTGAGATATATATAAGGAAAAACAACAACTGTAAAGACAAAAGATGGCATTGGTAATTCGCAAGCTATACAAAACAAGCTAGATATGATGTGTTCTGGGACACGTCACCTCTCTATTTCGGACACGCAGCCTCTCTAATGTGGACACGCAACCTCTCCTGCAGGGAACACGTGACCTCCCTAAGTCGGACACGCAACCTCTCTATTTCGGACACGTCACCTCTCTAAATGGGGACACGTGACCTCTCTAAATGCCTGGCGAACCAAGGCGATCCCAGCCGAAGAGGGTATCTCGACCTGTCAGATTGAACAGGTGCCAGGGCCAGTCTCGCTCTGACTTGGAAATTGCGCAGTAGGGGAGGGTTCATTGGAGGAAAGGGACACGCGACCTCTCTACTCAAGGCAAGCCGGCAAGGGTGGAGAGGTTGAGTGTCCTTTTCCCCTGGCAGGGATAGAGTGGTGCTGTGTCCCCCTGTTTAGCTAAGTGTATATCTTGCAGGTACTTAAGAGAGTATGGGACACACAACCTCTCTAGTCAAGGTAACGAGAGCGCATAGAAATAGAGAGGTTGCGTGTCCCATTGTTGTATAAGTCATTATTTGACAGCGGGTTACGGAACATTGGGACACGTCACCTCTCTAATCAAGGCAAGTAGGCAATGGCGGATAGAGAGGTTGCGTGTCCCATGTTCGCGTAAGTCATTGAAAACCAATCGTGTCCCATGATACTGGCGTGCTCTCCGAGCGATATGGCGCAAAAGCAAGAGGCTGCATGCCCCAGCCATTCGGCAAGGTCTTGCTCAGCAAAGGGATCCCGTACCTGCGGCCGGCGTCGGTGACGTAGCCCCCGGCTGGAAAAGATCTCTACTCAATGCCCACCTGGGGACATAAGCTCCTGTATTTGCAGTGTGTTAGATGACATTGGGACACGTAACCTCTCTAATCAAACGCGACAGGCGCAGGTGAACTAGAGAGGTCGCGTGTCCCATCGCCAGCAAAGCTACCTTATATCAATGGCTTACATATAGATGGGACACGCAACCTCTCTAACGGGTCGATCGGGTCCAAAACCAGCAGGATAGCTAGTTGGCGGCGGCTTCTTTGTAGCACGGGCACAGGGCATCTTGTTCCGTTTGGTAGCCTCAGCCGGCATCAGCCCCTGTTCACATATTTGCGTGACGTCTTGAGAGTGGCTGCATTCACGGGTTCCTGGCGCGGCGCCGGGAGAGGTCATATTCCCGGAGAATTGGAGAGGCCATCAGAAAATCATCTAAATAGAAGATAAAGCAACGGCCAAGGACCGTGGCTGCTGGGCACAAGGTCGCGGTGGTCTAGCAGCGCGGTTTGCTAGGGGCGGATGGTCAGCTGATCCACCGGCAACGCTCGCCGTCCTGGGGAGGGAGCGGCTGTGATGTATTGCCGATGTGTGTTGCTGTTCAGAAATATTGCAGAGGGGCTGTTGGTGATTCGCGACAGTGCCGCAGCCTAGTCGCCGAGTCGGAACCAAGCCCCACTTTGCCTATGGAAGAGCGCCCCACCCCCAAGGCCTCGCTCCGTCTCAAATTTCTGCTACACAGCCTGTATTGCGATTGCGAAATATTGCAGCAGGGGCTATGTCGCCGCTGGGGAGGGGAAGGGAATCATCGGGCGGGCGCGCAAAAGTGGCGGTAAGAAGAGCGCTGATCCCACCAGGAGCGAGGATCAGCGGCCAACCTCTTCGGTCACGCCGCTGGCGTCTCAGCGCTTCGCACGCGGGCAAAACGAAGAAAAGTGGACACGAAACGGCGAAAAACCAGAGGGGGATAAATGGCACAGCTACCATTTATGTTTTGGCGGAGATGGTAAGGTTTGATAAGGTACATTATCACACTCTATTATGTGCTAAGATCAGGGCGATCCCGTACGGGTAGAAAAGGCGTAAAAGAGGCGAAACAGCGGCAAAACTGGGGGCCAACTGGCGCCGCGCTACGAGCCCAGGGGCGCCCCAAGCAGGGAGGACTACCCCACCGCAGGGCGGGTAACCTCTCTCCAGCGGGTATCGCGAAAGGTATCGAGGGAGGAATAGAGCGTCCGATGTGCGTACCCAGCGCCAGCGATCCTCGCCACCGCACCATACTCCGCGCTACGCCCCCATTCCCAGGCGTCCGCTCTCCATCCCGCGTCCATCCAGCATCCATCCAACCCCAGGGGCGCTTCTCCGCTTCGGAGGCCCTCCGGCCGCAGCCGCCCTCTCCTCACACTCGGGCGTTCGGGCCCAAGCCTGCTCTGACTTCAACCCAACCCGCAGGCCGGTCTCCGATCATGGAAAACCCGATTAGATGGGGAGCCGGACAAAAGTTGGTTGATGAACCACATAGCTATAAGGCGAGTAGGTACGGTAGCTATGAGGTGCGTAGTCTAATAGAGAACAGTTTGGCGGGAGGGTTTCGATGCCGCGCGAGGTCGCACGCCGCCGGAGCGGCCCCGCCAGAGCCTGGCTGCAATATTGCGCAATTGCAATCCGGTTCCGTCGCCGCTGGCCGGGTCGGTCCCCGCCACCCCCGCGCAATATTGCAAAATCGCTTTACCGCAGCTGCCATACCAATTCGTGCCTGGGCTGGCCGACACCAGCCCACATCCCAAGCAATGGAGGGTTCCAGCCGATGGCCGACCTCATCCTCACCGTAAGCAGCAACTCCAGCCGGGAATTGTCCGGCATCAACTACCTCAAGGAGCTGTCGACCAAGGCGGTGGGTTCGGCGCACTCCCGGCGAGCCTATGAACTGGCGATCGACGAATTCATCGCCTGGAGCCTCGAAGACGGCAAGATCCGTCTGACCGCCAAAACCCTGCAGGAGTACCAGGGATACCTGATGCAAAGAACCAACCCCAGCGGCCAACCGCTGGCGCCCTCCACCGTGAACGTCAAGATGGCCGCGGTGCGCGCCTTAGTGCATTCCGCCGCCACGGCAGAATGGATCACCGAGCAGGACGAAGAACAGATTCTAAAGCGGCTCAAGTCGCGGCCGGTCCAAGGCCGGCGGCAAGGCCACCGGATGCCGCTGGAGGACGTCAAGCGCTGCCTGCAGCTGCCGGATCGCTCGAAAATCCAAGGCAAGCGCGACTACGCCATGCTGGGGTTGTTATTTAGCTGCGGCCTGCGCCGGGCTGAGCTCTGTAGCCTCGATGTGAAGACGATCGGTAAACTCGGCGGCGGCTGGGCCCTTGTAGACCTGGTTGGGAAGCGGCGGAAGGTGCGGTCCATTCCGCTGGAAGATCCGATCAAACAGGGAATTGATGAATGGCTGGCGGCGGCCCAGATCACCAAGGGCCGGATCTTTCGGGCGATCCGGAAGAACGGGAAGCCGTGGGGAACGGGCCTCGATGAGGAGGCCGTGTTGCGGATGGTCCGGCGCTACGCGGCCCTGGTCGGGCATGAAAACTTTGCCCCCCACGATGCCCGGCGCTCCTGCGCGCGGATCTACTACGATGCCAAAGCGCCCCTTGAGCAGATCAAATACATGCTCGGCCACGACAAGCTGGACACCACGGCAAAATATGTCAATGACGAGCAAAAGTTTGGCGAAGGTGCGGTCACGAAAGTGGTGGACATCAGCTAGGCGAGCGCTCGGACACCAGGAAGCCTCTGGGCGACGGGCTCACCCCCTCGCCCCAGGCCACCGAAGCCAGCCCCGTCTCCGCACCCTATGCAAATCGGTCGTGGGTGAGTGTGAAATGATTGCAAAACAACTCGCCTGCCGGCCTAACTCCCGCGACCCTTTCGTCGCCTCCAAGCACAACAAAAGATATTACTGTATAAACTCTTTACAAATTACATATATTCCTATAACTTTATGATTGATATTGCAGCTTTCGTATGATCTGTCAGCACAGGTTTCAAGATAATTCTTGAATGGCTGTCGTAGTTGTTCAGATATTACTGAATGTGCGACTGGAGTAGAACAGGTATGAAACCCGAATTCAGAAAGTTGCGTGTGAAACAGCTAGAGCGTACCTTGCAGCCGCTTATCGCCGCCCGAAGTGTTTCACGTCCGCAAAAAGGGTGGATTCGAGCCTTTCGTGAAGTGACAGGACTTACCTTGCGAGAGGTCGCGCAGCGACTAGGTGGAACTGCAGCGGGGGCCGCTTATCTCGAAAAATCCGAAGCAGAATACAGCATCAGCCTCGGGAAGTTGCGCGAGGCTGCTGACGCTCTCGGCTGCGAACTGGTGTACGCACTCGTTCCAAAGAGCGGAAGCGTTCAGGAACTTGTTGAGCAGGGTGCAAGAACGAAGGCGGCAGAGACCGTTCGAGCCGTCGAGCACACCATGGCGTTGGAAGACCAAGCCGTAGGTGGAGTGGACGAGAAAATAGAAGAGCACACAAAACGCATTCTCAAGACCGCTTAACCATATGGCTCTGGTCACCAACAGCGACGGAAACACCCCACTCTCTCCAGAAGAGCTTGCAGACCTAATCCCTAGTCTTGCTACCAAAGAAGACTTGAATGAGTGGGAGAGAGAAAACATCATAAATGCACGCGAATGGGCGGCTAAGGACAGAACGACTGCCATTGATGTTGTCTCGGACGCTTACATCCGAAAACTACACGAGAAGATGTTCGACCAGACATGGAAATGGGCGGGGCAGTACCGGAACACAGAGAAGAACATTGGCATCCCTTTTCATGAAATTCGAGAGCAGCTCGGAGGGCTTGTAGGGGATGTCCGGTACTGGATTGAGAACCAAACGTATTCAGCCGATGAAATTGCCATGCGATTTCACCATCGGCTGGTGCAAATTCATCCGTTTCCAAATGGCAACGGGAGGCACGCCCGCTTACTGGCAGACTTGCTGGTCACGAAACTTGGACAGCGTTCGTTCACATGGGGGGCAAGAGACCTGGTCAAGGCGGGTGAGGCGCGAGCGAAGTATTTGGAAGCAATACGAGCCGCAGACGACGGGGACATAAAACTTCTATTCACCTTTGCACGTTCATGATGGCCGTGTTCACCATCGCTCGCGAGTTTTTCTAGCATTGCAATCATGCTGCGGTATGGCATAATTCCAAGGTGATCATCGAGCGGAAAATACAGCGGCACGTGAGCCGACTCCTCCAGCAGTTTCCTGCCGTGGCCATCCTCGGGCCGCGACAAGTGGGCAAGACAACACTTGCCCTGGCCTTGGCCGAGGAGTTGGGAGAGCAGGCTCTTTATCTTGACCTGGAACTTCCTTCGGACCGAGCCAAGCTGGCCGAACCGGAACTCTACCTGAGGCAGCACGAGGACCATCTGGTGATTCTCGACGAGATTCATCGGCTTCCCGGCATCTTTGAGACCCTGCGCAGCCTCATCGACCGACGACGGCGGAAGGGTAGCCGCAGCCGTCATTTCATGTTGCTCGGCTCAGCCTCCATGGAACTATTGCAGCAGTCCGCTGAAAGTCTTGCCGGACGCATCTCCTATCAGGAACTCGCTCCGTTTTCTATCGTTGAAGTGGGCAAGACAGCGGACCGAACAAAGAACGGCTCGGCGGACCGCCTCTGGGTGCGCGGTGGCTTTCCCGACAGCTTTCTTGCGGCCAGCGACGAAAACAGCTTCGCCTGGCGTACTGCCTTTATCCAGACCTACCTTGAACGTGACGTACCCGCGCTCGGTCCGCGCATTCCGGCGGAGACGCTCCACCGCTACTGGCAGATGCTCGCCCACAACCAGGGACAGATGCTCAACGCGGCGCAGATCGCGAACGGGCTTGGCGTCAGCGGACACACGGTTGCCCGCTACCTCGACATTATGGTGGATCTGCTGCTGGTTCGCCGCCTGCAGCCCTGGGCCGCGAACGCAAAGAAGCGCCTCGTGCGGACGCCGAAGGTCTATGTCCGCGACAGCGGCCTGCTACATGCACTGCTTGGCATCCACAACCAGGAGGAGTTACTGGGCCACCCGGTCGTCGGCGCAAGTTGGGAAGGGATGCTCGTCGAAAACATCCTTGACTCTCTACCCGCCACGGCCCGCCCTACCTTCTATCGCACCTCGGCCGGAGCGGAGATTGACCTGGTGATCGAGTTCAGCGCGAAGCAGCGTTGGGCCATCGAGATTAAACGCTCGCTCAGTGATCCACGTCCAAGCAAGGGCTTCTATATTGGTTGCGAGGATTTGAAGGCCAGCCGCCGTATTGTCCTGTATCCCGGTGAAGAAGCCTATCCGCTGGACGCAAAGACAGAAGTCATGCCGGTGGAAAGATTTTTGACGGAGCTCGGCAAGCCCTAAGGGCCGGATCTTTCGGGCGATCCGGAAGAACGGGAAGCCGTGGGGACGGGCTGGATGAGGAGGCCGTGTTGCGGATGGTCCGGCGCTACGCGGCCCTGGTCGGGCATGAAAACTTTGCCCCCACGACGCCCGGCGCTCCTGCGCGCGCATCTACTACGATGCCAAAGCGCCCCTCGAGCAAATCAAATACATGCTGGGGCACGACAAGCTGGACACCACGGAAAAATATGTCAATGACGAGCAAAAGTTTGGCGAAGGTGCGGTCACGAAAGTGGTGGACATCAGCTAGGCGGGCGCTTGGCATCAGAAGGCCATCGAAGCCAGTCGCCCCAGTGGTAAGGTCGATGTCACTCAAGGTATCATTGCCAGTATCATCTCTGAGTCTTTTGCCTGGGCAGAAGATTTGGTTGGTGCTCCAACTCATTGGGTAAGGGGATACCGTGAATCTCGCCGAGATTATCAATCAGCTGCGTGCAGAGCAAAAGCGCGTGGAAATGGTAATTGCGTCCGTGGAGAAGCTATTGCTCCTGCCTCCGACCCCGGAAGTGCTACCAAGCGGCCATGAATCCAGTGCGCCTGCTCGCGCGGCGCTCCCCAAAACGGCAATTCGCGCGCACGCCACCCGCACGAGAAGACCGTATCAACGCGCCGCGGAGCGAGAAATTCCGGTAGTGGCTCCTGCCAATAAAAAACTGCGCCCCAAAAAGAGCTGGCTCCCGAAACAACCAGCTCCACCAGCCGCCGGCCCCCGTCCACCGAGCTAGCCAACCACCCATCGCCGGTTTCGTAATCCCGCATCAGCTCAAGAGTTGTGGGGGATTGCTTTTGGCGTTGGAATCGTCCACATGTTTTGCGCAGTCGGCGGGATCAGGAAAGTGAAGCGTTGGCGGCACTGCAACGAATCGCTTTTCCAGCAATCGCCAATGGAATAGAGGCTCGAACTCGCACCAGGAATCTTGAGCTGTCTCCGGTGAACCCATCTGGCCCAAATCGCATATGCCGGCCTACATGACAGACATCTGGCTAAGGCCCGCCGTAGCGCAAGCCCAGGGATGCGAGGCCGACCGGCATAGTACAGCGCGTGTTCTCGATTGCCTGCGGCTATCCCGATGCCAATGACTCGGCCCGTCTGTCTGCCGACCCCATTCACAAGATGTTGTTAGATCGCGACCCGGTCACAGGACTCGATCTGGCTTCGCAGCCGACACTGTCGCGCTTTGAAAACTCCATCCGGCCGAGAGAACTCTACCGTCTGGGCGAAGCACTGGCCGACCGCGTGATCGAGCGCCATGCCCAGCGGTTGCGCGGACGCGCCCGGTGCGTCACCATTGACCTTGATCCGACCGACGACCCAACCCACGGCGCACAGCAGTTATCGTTCTTCAACGGACACTACGACAGTTGGTGATACCTGCCGGTGATGGGCTTTGTGAGCTTCAATGGCAAAGCCGAACAGTATCCCACGGAGCCTCTACCTTCCCCAGTCGTTCGCCTGATGACCATTCGTAATACACGACTATAGTCTCTAATACATTTAGCTCCTATGAGAAACCATTGGCTTGTGGCCAAACCCATTGGAGCTGACAAAAAGCGCACGACGGCGAATTTGTCCGAGGCATTAGGGGCTGAACTAACGCAACAGCGAACGAAGCACCGCTGGAGCCAAGAACGGCTTGCCGAAAAGCTCGGTTACGATGTCAGCTATATTGGCCAGATAGAGCGGGGCGAGAAGAGCCCCACCTTGCACACGCTCATGAATTTTGCTGAAGTGTTCGAACTCAGGCTTTCAGCTCTGATACGAGCTGCGGAATCTAGGATCGAGGTTCCCCAAAAGTAAATTAGCGTTTATATGTTTCCACCCAACTTGGCCGAGTGCCGCGATCTATTAATCTCCAAAGAAGACTATCTCAAAGCGATTGCAGAGACTGGTTCATGCCGAAGGCGACGTGTGATTTCCGCCTCCCTCGCACACTGGCACTCGGTCACCACGCCTGTAGTCGGGAATGTTGGGTGCGCTCAAGGAGTGGGCGGAAAACATAAGAAGTGGATTCGTGATGAACCGGCCGAGCGGCTGGCCGTTGCCGCCTAAAACGGCTCTGACCTATCCGTACTTGCCGCCGATCGTAAAGTGGTGCTTGCTACCCGCCGCTTCAGCGGGCATTTCAATGGGCGTATGAACGATTGAGAGATCGATGCACTCATTCACCGCCACTTCCGGTGCGTATATCGTTGCGGGGGTGGCTATAGGCTATACTGCCTATACGTAATATTTGCTCTAAGCTATAATATATTCTGCATCCGAGTACTCCAGTAACTTACATAAGGTGAAATACTCTGGTTACAATTGTGTGAACGGGTTTACATAAAGGGGGACATTGTTTTGGGAACCACTCTCGATGCGCAATCTTGCGCACCTGCGGAACAGGATTGCTACTCTGCCGAGGAAACATCATATGAACTACGAGAAGCCGACTCACAACAACTCGCAGCGTTAAGGGCTCCGCTCATCTCCGGACTGAAAGCAATCTGGACCAAGGGAAAAGAACAAGATACCCTTCGGGCAACAGAAATTGATGTATTGCGACACCTAAGCACGTTGGTGCGGCTGGTCGACTTCAAGTCCCTGGTATCCTTGCCCGAGGTACACCAAAAACCAACATCATGCGAACTGCGAGGAGCTCACTTCGATCAGCGTGCAGCGTTGATGGCTCCCCTCACCTCTGGCCTGAATGCAATCTTGACCAAGGCGCAAGAACAAAACACTCTTGCTGGTGAAGAAATCGATCTATTGCAGCGCCTGAGCACGCTAGTACGACTGGCCGACCTCGAGTCTCTGACCAGACTGCCCCAGGTGCATAACCTCATGCCCCCCGAGTGGTGGGACGCCTAGCCCCTCTGTGTTCCCCCCCCGACACACCTTTCAAAAAGCCCGCGATTTCTTATCGTGGGTTTTTAACGTGGTGTAAAATAAGTAAGTCTATCCTCTTGTAATAGTTTAGATAGTTCGTGTATGATAGTAGTCGAGAATGACTCAAGGATGTGCTACTATGCCTCGTGCCGTCGCCACCGCAACCGAAGCAACCAAAAACGATGTCACCCGCGACGTCCGCGCCTGTATTTCGGTAGATTCGCTCACCCTGGACCTCCTCGAAAGGATCGGGCGGAAGTACCAGGTAAACAAGTCAGCTGCCGCGAACACGGTGATCGATCTGTACCTCACGAAAAGTAAGGTCAATTCTGAGTCGCTTGTAGCGTTCCACCAAGAAATCTGGTTGAAGGCAGTGCACCAGGAAGGCCGGTACACGTCTGCGCGCTTCGACTTGACCGAGGTCGAAAACGATGCGCTCTTCGTGATCGCCAGGACGCTTTTTGGCAATAGCAACCGTAGCAAGGCTCTACGCGTGCTGGTCGCATACTTCGCGATCGAGTATAAGCTGGCAGAGACGCACTACCAGGGTTTTGTGATCCGGCCCATCGGCTAAAGGCGATTGCGCTTGCAATCACGACAGGGGCTGCTAATGTTGCGGCCTTTTAACCGGTCTCCATACCCCTCAAACACTGCCGTAGCCGAACGCACTAGGCTGAACTTCTCTCAGAAAGCTTTAGGCATAACGGACAGCGCCGGCTTACGGTGTTTAGACCGGAAGCTGACATCATGATGTGGCCACATTCAAGAGACTCACCTTTGCACACCCGCTGTCCATTTAGGTAGTGGTCCCTGCTGACTATCTTCATTGGCAGCCCATGCCGGTGGGTCGCCCACACGATACGCTTCAAAAGATCGGGGGTCACGACGATCGGCGTCAGTTTCTGCGGTTCAAGTCGTTGCACAAATGTAATAGTATTCCTATACCACACTTGCGGCCAAGGTAAAACGGCAAATTGGTGTGCAGAAGGATGTGGGGATGGCAGAGCGTGATAGTGAGCGGTTGATTCGAACTTTCACAGAAGACGAGCTCGCGAGACAGAACGTGGAAGATATTCAGGGAGCGGGCAACGGTTCGTCCAAACCACCGCGTCAGCGCACCGCGAAAACAAGCCTCCCTATGTGTCGCCCCGCTCGCGCAAGTTCCAATCCATTTCGATGTTCGACCTGTGGCAACCCGCAACTGCGCGCTTTCGCGACGATGTACGCCCAAGGCACCTCGACCGCGGTTTTGATGAAAGGGTTTATCTTCAAGCACGGCTATCAGAAGACCTGGCGCCAGACGGAAATGGCAAAAATGTGCGCTCCGCCAAGGAAGAAAAACTTTTGGCCGGCGCTGCTGCTGCTTGTAGCGGCGTCGCTGGGGACATTTGCCGTGATCTCCGATTTTATGCGCACAACCTTGAATAATCGGGTAATGGTCGGATCGTTTCTTCTGGGCTGGCTGGGAATCTACATGCTGGCGTACCACTTCTACTGGAATCTGCGTCACTACCCGCAACGTATGGAAGCGTATGCAAGAATGCATTTTTGCCAACGCTGCGGGACGGTAACGAAGGTGTGATCGGGCGGCGGCGTTGGAAGAGGCACTTCCCAATGAGTCGCCCGGCCGAGTCGCTACTGCAGGGGATGGTAGCAAAAAGAACGCCCACCGGCATTTCACCGCCGGTGGGCGTTGAGTTTGGTGCGACCGAGTGGGGGTCGCAACCAAACCGTTCAGCTTTCTTGGCGATGCCCTTCATCATCACCGCCATGGTCGTGCCGGCCTTCGCCCTCGTGCCCACGCTCTCCCTGCCGGCGCTCTGCGCGAATGGTCTGGAGTTTGTGCCAGTGGTCATCCGTGAGCACCTTGCGGAGATCAAATAGCACCCGGACGTTCGCCTTTTCAAGTTCGACGCGGACCTGTGCGATGGCGTCGACCTGAGCAAGGACTTTCGACTCATCCGGCTGGGCGGCTTTGATCAGCGGCTGGATGATGGCTTCCTGTTTTTCCAGGCTGGCCTTCAGGTCTATCACTTTCAGCCGATGCTGCTGAAAGATGTCGTTCAGTTGATGGTGCTGGTCTTCGGTGGGCCGATTTTCTGAGCCCGGCCGGGACTCTCCCACCAGCGGCCCTCGTGTCCGCCATGAAAGCCTCGCCGGGTTGGTGCGCGATGATGATATCCGCTGTTCCAGTCCTGCGAGTAGGCGGCCAGAGGCATGGTCACAACGAACAACAGTGATACAAACAGCACGAGCCCGCGGCGGGTGCGCTTATCGCTAGACAGCATATCTCTCCTCGGTAAAAGTCATTGCCGTTCTTCATCCCTATTCCTAGACGGAAAATTATGCGCCTAGTGTACGTAGGTAGAGACGTGTGATCGAGTTGGGCATAAAAGGCGCACAAGGGAATAAGCACGTATCCTCCGGCAGAGCCGGAGTCTTCAATAATTGCTGGCCACGCAAAGACTCAAAGGAGCCAAACCGCAGCGGAGCGAACCGAGTTGGTTGGTGGTGTGGCGCGTGGATCCACTGAGACGCACTAAATAATCCCGCGCCACCAAAGGATGAGCCCTAGGCTCGCCCAAAAAACAGCAGACAGCAAGAGCGCCAGCAAAATGCCGGTGGCAGGAGTTGAAACTGTACTCTCTAGCCCCGCCGCTGGATCAGTGTCATGGATCGCAATCGAAGCCATATCAATCCTCTCTACAGCGCCGCAGCGCCATCATAAAACTCAGGAGTGGTCTCATAGTTTTTGGGGTAGGGAAGATGTGAAAGCCGTTTGGCTGCCGCGATGATGGCCTGAACCCGGCCGGGGGAAAGGCAGAGAATCCGTTCGTGGTATTCGGAAGCCAGCTGCTTCGCGCTCTCGCGTGGCAAGAAGGTAGTGCTGTCCTCGACGATTGCCGAACGATCAACAAAAGCAAACAACGGGTGGACAAACTGGAACGACTCATTGCTGCTGTCCAGAGTCGCCACATAGCAGGCATGCACCTTGCCCCGGCGGCGATTGCTGCGGAGGAGAGACACGCTGCTCATAGCGTTTTTTGTAAGGACGGCTCGGAAGTGGCCGCAGTGGAGAGAATCGTCCGCTTCCGTGTTTTCTTGACCTTCACGAAGGGATCGATAGCTCTATCGAATTTCTCGATTGCTTCGCGCATTTGTCGGTAGGAATCGTAGGCGTGGAAGAGCTGCTGACACACCATACATCCCGATTTGAAGCCGTTTGGGTCTCTCATCGGATTGTAGTGATGGCGAGGGCAGCGGCCCTCAATGTCGCGGTCGATCGTAATCTGCACTTTCAATTTGAACATCGGCTACCCTATGTCAAAAACAAGTAACGCGCAACAGAACTATTACAACTATACCAAATGAAGGGGAAAGGTTAAATACTCCTGCGGAGCGGTCGGAAGGGAATCAACCAATGGTCCGAGTGGTGCATTGGGGGGCCAGCCACCAGACAGGGTGCGGGTCAAATGTCCGTAATGCAGGTGCGGTGTGATTCTGTCCAAGGAGAAGCTTACTGGTGGTATCGGTGCCTGGTTGGTGGTGACTCCGTGCTTTTCAACCGCTACGATCCCATGGGACGGGCGCGGTAACAGCACCACGGTTGAGAGCACAATACTGCGGGAAAACCTCCGGCCAGGGTCCGGAGGTCATTTCTTCCTTTTGGGGAGCTGGACGCGCTCAAGAATAGACTTGTGGACGAAGGTGTTGTCGCTGATCCCGACGAAATCAGAGATCTCGATTTCCGGCTCCGGCGTCCACGCACATTGCGTCCATCACCTGCGCCCCTTGCTGGTTCCATAGTGACCGCGGTCCAGAACTTGTGCCGGGGTCCTAGTTCGCGCTGCGGTATCGGGCCGCAGTATGGATGCGTCGCAAAGGCGTCGCCCGCCCCGTCGCCCGTCATCCGCTCCGAATAGTGCCACGCCCTCGGGAAAACTTGCCACAAGACGACTTCAGAGGAGAAATTGGTCTCGGCGAGGGCATATGGCCATTTGGACGAAGCATAAAACTGTGTCCGTGTCGGTGCGAGCCAAATCACAGCGCTGGCGCGCGATCCCGGAAACGCATGACCGCAAGTGCGGTGTCTAGACCGCGCGCGAATGCGCGCCCTCCAGGTATATTCTGATTGAGCGACAGCTATCCATGAACAACTGCATCTATTGCCGATGTGAACTCCTTGCGGTCGTGCCTAAAGAACACGTCATCCCGCAGAATTTCGGCGTATTCAAGCCCGACCTGACGCTGACTTGCGTCTGCAGCGAGTGTAACGGGTATTTCGGCTCGAAACTGGAATGGCCCATGCTGATTGAGAGCGTTGAGGGTATGCGTCGGCTTCAGTTCGGCTTCAAAGGGAAGGTCGGCGGCATCCGGACGAAAGGCGTTGAACCCGTCATTGGTGAGGGAGACGACTGGAAAGGCGCTCGCACGTCCCTCCGCACGGACGAGGATGGCAACGAGCACACCGTTATCCTTCCGCAAGTCGGAGCCAGGCGCACTGCAACCGATCCCTTTGAATGGTGCCTTGAGCAGGATTTGGCCGTCGAGTGGGCCGACAAATTTCCGAAAGGCAGCGAATTCCGAATCATCGGTGGAGAGAACGAGTCCGATTCCGACCGGCTCATGAAGAAGTGGAAGACTGTATGCCCGACCTTCATCCTCGGCGGCCAAATGGAACGGCCATTCAGCGAAGACGGCCGGGTGATGATCCATCTCGAGCATGTGAACACGCCAACTACAATCAGGTGTCTCTGCAAAATCGCTTTCAATTACATGGCTCTCATCAAGGGTGCCGATTTCGCGCTGTCGCCTTCGTATGATTCACTACGCTCGTTTATCAGATATGACATCGGAGGAGCTGAGGATAGAGCCTTCGTCAAGCACAAGCCCATCATCGCTCAAGAAATCATCCACGATGAACGCTGGACCGACGGCCACATTCTCACCATCGAGGGACGGCCAAAAGACAGCGTTGTCGAAGCGCAGGTCGCTTTGTTCAACAGCATCCCTTACCGAATCCCGATGTGCCGCGACTATCGCGGCGAATGGTTCGCCAAAGGCCATCACTTCCACACCGAATACTGGACGGTATCAGAATTGAGGGTCGAGATTGCCGGTCCAAATTTCGACCCGACGACCATCTTTTAGATAGGAGCGGCGATGACAGCGATCATCGGCTTCACATGCCACGACAGCGTATTGATGATGGCCGACACTGAGGAATCAACCACCGAGGCCACCAAGTCGTCGTGCGATAAACTCTATCACTTCGTTTCACCTTCGGGCTACGTCCTGACGGGCGGAGCTGGCGACGCGCACCTCATCGACTGTGCGAATCAGGAGCTTGCGACGTTCTTCAGAAAGGGAATGCCTGGCACTCCCGACGAACCCATTACCCCTCAGTTGATCCTCGACGGCCTGAATATCTTCGCCCAGAAATTCTTCTCCGAGACAACGGAAGCGTACAAGGCAGCCGGTCTCGACCCTGCGCCGGACTTCGCGATGCTGATAGCCGTCAACATTCTTAAAAAAGGCACGTTTCTCTTTAAACTTTATCTGAACAAGGTTTTGTGGATCGAGCCGCCGAATCACGAATGCATCGGGACCGGCATGTGGACCGTGGTCCCCATGCTCCGCAACTTTCAGTTCGTGCCTCAGAAGGAAACGGCCCTGTTTTGCGGAATCCGGATGATGTATCACGCCAAGAACACCATTCAGGGAGTTGGTGGCAAGACAGAAGCTGTCGCACTCTCCGACGACGGATCGCTTACCTACTATGGGACCGCGAACACGGCGCTCATCGAAAGCCTGGTCGCCAACTTCGAGGAGTACGTTGATAAATTCTTGTACACATCGGTCTCGAATGTTTCGAAGGAATTTCCTGAAATCGATGAGAACTGCGAGAAGCATTTTCAAGAGGTTCCTGAGATTCTCAAACAATATCGGGGCAAATATAAAAAACTACTCGACAATCCAATTCTCTAACTGGACAGTCCATCAATCACCAAAACGGCTATAGCGCCTGATAAAAACGGCAGGTCGTATCGCGGAGTCGGCCAGCGTCTAGGATCCAGGCGACTCGAACTTCGATTGTTACCCTCATCCCAAAGCACTCGTGGCTGTGAGTTAGGTGTCCTATCAAGGTTTTGTCCCCGCAAACGCCGATCCGGCTGGGAATCTGGAACTGACGAGGGCGGACGGACACCGGGCGCTGGCCGACGATCCACGCTTTGGATAAACTGGTGCGGACGCAATTCCGTTCGACAGTCGAACTGGAATTATCTAGTGGAGGGATCGGATCCCGACTTGTCCACTCCGTCCAAGTGATAGCTGCAAAGTAACGGGTTGGAGACCCAATCCGTTACCGCTCGCGAGCGTGATTTCAACCTCTAGTTCACCGTGCGGCAGTTGTTGACCGTCAATTATCAAGTCTCCAGAACCACGATCCCAGTAGTTCGGTGGCCCCTGAACTAAGCACGGCATCAACCAGGTATCTTCATTAGTGTGAATGGCAAGTAGTATACACTCCATCGCGTTCGCACGAATATCGACGAACTGAGCCGTGTCGTGATTGAGCCACTTAGGTCTATCGGTTTCGGCGACAACTCTACCAGTCGGATCTTTGATGACGATTCGAGCTGTTGCCGAATCAAGGTCGCTTACCTGCCTGTCAGGAATGGTCCTATTGAGGAAGCACGCTCTGACGCCCAGTATGCCGTTTCCGTCAAATACTTCTCGTTCGAAATCAGTTGTGATCCGCTTCGCTCCAGCGAATTGAACATTGTGAGTAGCAGGCGGAGTCAGACGGCTAATATCTCTGACGGGTTCACGCTGCGGTATGTGGGTGTGAATCTCGATCTTCGGGCTTGCATGGACAATCGGATTTGCATTCACAACTGGATTCGCGTTGACGGTCGGATTGCCCCGATCAGACATCGCCGTCGCATTTTCAGGACGCACGGAGTACGCCTACCCATTGATTCTGCAGTTGGCCGCTGCGATTGAGCATTATCCGCGGTCGAAATCAAGGGTGATGGACCTTTACGACTTGAAGGGTTACTCCGTAAAAATGTTCAATCATCTACGCGACCTCATTACAGACCTCCCAAGAGGCCAGAAATACCCGGATCCGCCTGAGACACGTTTTATACTCGGCGGATACTCATGGAGAAGAAAAAGGTTCGCCATCTGGCTAATTCATTTTGATGCCCGTACCAGTAAGTTCACGTTTCGCCCCTGCCGCTCATGGCCAGGGAGCAAGGGACGGAAGTTTCTGTGCATGACGGGCGACCATCTCGATGAGGCAAAATCCCTTATCATAGACAACCTCAGGAAGAAGAAGAAGCTCCCGCACGGTGGATTCGACATGGAGCCCTTCGAGGCTCTGAGGGATATGATCCGTAGCGGGAAATATCCGAAAATCGGAGGGGCTTCTCAAGTTCTTAAGGTACAAGAGCACATGAATTGCACACCATATTCAGTGTACTGGCCGAACCGACAAAGCAACGCTATCAGCCTTCTTGGGCGGCCTCGTTTCGATTACGAGTTCTCCGACGCAATGATCCTAGACCCGGATTCGCTGGAGATATTTGGGAGAGATTCGTCCTCCGTTAAAATGGTTCGTCAGCCATAGGGCGGCGCAATAAGGAAGGCCAAACGGGTAACTGAAAGAGTCCTGCCTGTCAGCTCGGTTGATGCCAACGTTGATGCACTCGGGTACTGGCCCCAAGAGCAGGTTGCCCAAGTTAGTAACCGTAAACGCCGAGGTAAGTGTCCCCTCGCGTCAAGTAGGTGATATTATGTCCTGTTGTGGGAACTTATTTAGATAGCCGGGCGAAGTTAAAGAGAGCCGTGAGCCATGGGGAGGCTTTGGGTGATCGCTGGAACTCGATTCCTAACGAGGAGTTGTTTAGCTTTCACCCGATGGTCGATGCTGCAGGACAAGGGCGAATCAGGCTGATTGCCAAGAAGTCGATCCCGGAAGAATTCTCCCTGATCTTTGGCGAGATGCTTTACCAGATGCGTTCAGCGCTTGACACCTGCATATATCAAGCTGCGATTTATGTAACCAGCCAAGATCCACCGCCGGATGGACAAAAGCTCGAATTTCCCGTCTGTAAAGACGCTTCAGATTTTGCCAAAACAGCAAAGCGTAGGCTTTCTGTTTTTCCTCAAGCGGTTCAAGATGGAATTGAAAAAATACAGCCTTACAATATTCCATCTTTAGCTCCTGATCTGATGGTCAAAAATCTAAACCGCGCTCTTGGAATTCTCCACGATCTTGCGCGCAAAGACAGGCATCGGAGGCTGCACGTTGTCGGAAATTGGGCGTTAAGCGTCGCCCCTATAATCGAGGTGCCTCCAGGCGTGTCGGTTACATCGCTCAAGATCATGAACGCGGGACCGCTTGGGTCCGATCAAGACTTAGCTACTTTCCAACTTGTCGGATTCCGTGACGGGATGACCGTCAGCGCGTCCCCTAATCTCCTGACCACAATCGGGCTCGATGAGCCGCCGCCTCCGTGCCACGTTAGCGACACTTTTGCGCAAAGGCTCCAAATGATGCTCGATGTGGTCAATTCGGTCATCTCCGCATTTGAACTTTATGTCTAATTGATTTGTTCTACTTGATTTCAAGGGATAATTACCAACGCCGATTGGGCAGTCCATCCAGCGGAAACCTAGCGCGATGCCGACTTCACATTACTAATCTGGCCGATTCGGAAATCAGATGGCGCACAGTCCTAAGGACAACTCTCCCGATCAAGATCGGGGTCGACGTTCGATCTTTGCCGGAAGGCGTAGCGGAATCTAATCGGCGGCAACCGCGCCCGTGCGCGACGGACCCGGTTGATCGTACAATCCTCAAAGACCGCACCAGCGGTCGCGACCTAACGTATGCCCGCCACCAAGCAAACAATCGCGGCTCAACAAGCACAATCCGATCAGATGCTCACCGCAGACCAGCCAATATCGAGTCGCCAGCAAGACCGCCTTAACCGCCAATCCTTTTCGAACGCACTTGCAACCGCAATCAACGCTTGGCATGGAAATGAAAGCCTCGTCATCGCCTTGTACGGTGAGTGGGGCGTTGGCAAGACAAGTGTCAAGAATCTCACGCTCGAAAACCTTCGAGAGCCCCAAACAAAACAACCGATCATTCTCGAATTCAACCCATGGAATTGGGCAGCACAAGATGCCCTGCAAACAGCATTCTTTACCGAACTGGCCGCTGCACTCGGTAACTCCAAAGCTGGCAAGAACAGCGCAAAAACCATCAAACAACTCAGACAGTACGCGGCACGGCTCCGGCTGCACGGATACATCTACACCAACATTCCCAGAATCATTGGCATCACCGGAACCGTATTCGTCGCACTCGGCTTCGCCGCCAGCTTTATCAGCAATCTCTGGGTACGCGGAGTCCTTCTCGTCATCCTAATTGCTGCGTCCCTACTCGGCACCGCCACGACATTCGTAGCAGGCATCATGGAACAATTTGTTGCAACCCTGACAGCAAAGGCCCAAGCCGAAGAACAGCCCCTTGAGGAGCAGAAACAAGCACTGGCAAGGGAACTCAAAGCGCTTCCTCAGCCCGTACTCGTCGTAATCGACGATATCGATCGACTCACGCCAGCTGAGATCAGGGTCCTCTTTCAACTCATCAAGGCCAACGCAGATTTCCCCAACCTGACCTACCTTCTCCTCTTCCAGCGAGACTACGTCGAAAGAGCGATCGGCCAAGAACTCGGCGCTGACGGAAGGGAGTTCCTCAAGAAACTCGTCCAAGCGGGATTCGATATCCCACGAGCGGAAACCAGCCAGATTCACAAAGTCCTGTTCGATGGCCTCGACCAGATACTCAACCAGAACGAAGCGACACAACATTTCGACCAAGAACGATGGAGCGCCCTCTTCCCCGAGGCACTCGCACCATTCTTCAGCACCCTGCGAGACGTCAACCGGTTCCTCGCCGAACTCGAGTTTCACATAGGCGTCTTTCGGCCTCATGGCGTTCTGGAGGTCAACCCGATCGACCTCATCGGCCTCGAGACCCTACGGCACTTTCAGCCAGACGTGTACCATCGCCTCCCGGACCTAAAGTTCCGTCTCACGACGGAAGTCCATCGTGTCTTGTCAGAAGGCAGTAAAAAAAAGCATCAGGCTGTCATTGCCGATCTCGTCACGAGCGCTACTAGCGCCTATTGTCCAACTGTCGAAGAACTCCTTAAGGATCTCTTCCCGCCAGCCAGCCGGAACATCGACGACGCACACATAGTCACCACAGACACCTACCCCCAATGGGAGGCCGCCCTACGTGTTTGTCACGATAGGATATTCGACCGATACTTCCACCTCGCTCTACCGCATGGACAACTCAGCCAGGTGATGGTCGAGCAAACACTAGCCTGCCTTACGGATGCCCGCGCGCTCACGGACGAGCTTCTTTCTCTTAAGGGGCAGGGACTGCTCGACGCCATCCTTGGCCGTCTCGAGGCGCATAGGACTGAGATCCAGACAGAGAACATCCTTCCCGTGTTGACCGCGCTTTTTAATATCGGCGATGATCTCTCCGGGGGGCGCCAAAGCGCATTCAACATCAGCCCGCTTGATCGTGCCTACCGGTTGGCCCGCTGGACACTCACCAGAGAAACCGACCATGATGCGCGGATGCGCTTGTTTACTTCAGCAGCAAACAGCTCCGGCGGCCTCTACCTACCGGTTAACCTGCTGCGACTGGATGAGAGCAGAAGAAAAGAGGATCCAGAGACGTGCGCCTTCCGACAGCAGGACCTACCGGCACTACGCAAAGACGCAGCAACACGCATCAAGGCGCATGCAAGCATCCTCGGCCAACAGCAATACCTGGGGAGGCTCCTCCATATGTGGGGCTTGTGGAGCGACTTCGTCGAGCCGCGGATGTGGGTACAGGATTTCATCAAAACTGATGAGGGCTTAGCGCGATTCGTGAGCGTATTCGCATACACCACTACTCAGTGGGAGTATGGAAAGCCACCCGTGACGGAGTGGCATATGGATGCCGGCGACATCAGCCCGCTAATCGACATCGAGGAACTCGCCGAGCGCCTCGATCAAATGAACGTCGAGGCCCGATCTCCTGAAGAGCAGCTGGCAATACGTACGTTTCGTGAGATGCTCGAGCGCAAGAACAAGGGCATCCCTGATGAACCATTCTCTCCCCTGATGCTCTAGCGCCACAATGGTAACGCCCCAGCCATCCCATGAGCGGGATGTTGTGATTTCTTTCCGGAAGCATTCTACTGTTCAGTAATGCGCGATCTCTTATATCACTATACGACCGAGGCGGGTCTGACGGGGATTATCGAAAGCGGCAACATCCGCGCGACCCATATTCATTTTCTGAACGACTGGACGGAGTTCCGCGAGGCACTCGCCGAGCGCTATGTACGAGTCCTCCTCGACGCATTCCGGGCGGGACTCCCCGGCGATTTACCAGAGGAAGCCATCAGCGTGATAGACGGGATGGTATCGAAGAGGGCGACGGAGATTCTCGCAATCATTGCGGGATCGGAGTTGGGCAATGAGACCTTTGTTTGCTCGTTTACAAGCGCTTCTCCACAAGAGACCGGCGATCCTGGCGACAGGTTGAGCCAATGGAGGGGATATGCGGGGGGGACTCAGGGCTTCAGCCTTGGGTTTGATAAAGCACTTCTCCAAGCGCGAGTCGAAAAAAACGCCGCCGCGGAGAAAACAGTTCTCCAGCAATGCATCTATCAGGATGCCGAGAAGATTGAATTATTCGTGGAATTAGGCCGCTTCGCTGCTTCCTGGTTTGCAGAGCTGCGGCGAAGAAACGCACCGGTGTCAAGCTCGTTCAAAACTATCCTGCCCGAACCATCCGAGGAGTACAAAAAGTCCAGCGATTACTTCATACTGTCGCTCTCCCAAGCAACAGCAAGATTTTTCACGACGGCCCCGCGCATCAAGAACATCGGTTTCCGCGAAGAAGGGGAGTGGCGGGTAATTCATCAGGCGACAAAAGCTGCGATTTCCCCCAAGGAGATAGAGGGCAAACGCTTTGAAATCGTCAAATTTCGTGACGGGCAATTTGGACGAACGCCCTACATCGAAATTCCGCTTCAACTAGCCGAAACGGCGACATCTCCCCTGTGCAGGATCGTTGTCGGTCCCGGCCCCAGACAGGAACAGGCGAAGCGCATGATAGAGCTTTTATTGCTGAATCGAGGAATCGAAGTGTTGGTCCCTGGTGGTAAAGGTGTTGAAATCGCGACCTCGCTAATTCCATTTCGTTCGGCATAAGTCCGTCCCAAACCGGCGCCAAGCGGGCCAGATGTCGGCTCTTGGGAGATCTGGCTCGATTAGTACCGGTAACCCGATTCTAAAGGAACCAGGCTGAGCCGCCGCTCAACTTTCAACTATCGCTGGACACCCTCTGCGGTGTCGCTTCCGCTATTCTGATAGCTGCTCGTCCGTGCCTTTCCAGTCAGGATGCTCAAGCAGGGCGGTCATAACTCGAATAGCCTTTGCACTCTCCTCCCGGATGTAATAGTGGAACTCCTGTGGAACCTTGCCGCTCTTAGCAAACTGGAGGAGCATGTGGACGTATACGTGATTCGCGTGAAATAGGCATTTGTGAACCCAAGTCCGCCTTGATGCCTAATCCCTGACCCTCATAGCGATGTGAAGAGCATCGCCGTGAATGGACGGATGAAGGACGTCACGGTAGAACTCGTGATCGGTGCCCTTGACCGGCTGGAATATGAAAGCGAACATGGGTCGGTCTTCCGGCCCGAATGAGCGTTGAACCATGTCGACGGCGGATAGGTTCGCGACACTGTCCCTAACCTCTTCATCTGTCGCATATTTAAGAAGCCAGATACCTAGCACGGATGTATCGATGAGGCTTCTCAAGAGAGCTGCGAGAGGCATCAGAAGGTTGGATTGCAGACACAGCGCCATCGCGTCATGAAGCTCTCCGGCGAGCAACGCCTGGTTCAAGGCCCTTATCGCTCTTTGATTTTCGGCTGGAACAAGGTCAAGCGATAGCGCAGCAACCCTGCGATCACGGTTTCTCTTCCTGTGGGCTGCTGGCACCTGCGGGGCAGTACGTTTTGTGGTCACGGTCTGAATTATCGCACTCGACGCAAGCTCTCTGAGGGAATCAATCTCCAGTAAGAGCAGGAGCGCTTGACGCCAACAGGCGAATGCGCCCAAAGTGCATCCGTAGCTTCCGAATCAGTCCCGGCAAACGCCCATTGCGCCGGAAACCCTCGATCCAGGGTGCAACCGTCGGATCCCACTCGCGTTGCCGATCTCGCATGACTGGCAAGGGGGTCTCAGCGGTGCGGCGCGCTGCGCTACCTTGTCGGTGAGGAAGCGCTGCCATGGTCGGAGGCGGCCGGCTGGCGGGAGGCGAGTGCCGCAGCTCTGCCTGCTGCATAGAGGTTGAGGCGGAAATAGACGCCGAAAGAGGGGCCGTTGTCCAGGAAGCCGCCACCTGGCCCTTCGGTCTTGGTGAGGATCTGGTCGGACTGCTCCAAGGTCAACGACGGGAAAGCGATGGTCAGAAGATATCCCGCCTCTGGAGCAAGCTTGCCAACGTCTTCGACCGTGCCGGCATTCTTCGCATACACGAGTCATCGTAGGACATTCGTTGGGGTCCGTAATTGCTTACGAGGCACTTTGCATCCATTCAGATTGGCCAGTTGATACTTTCGTTTCTCTTGGGTCACCACTGGGCGTCCCAACTATCTTCGAGCGACTACGGCCAAGTCCGACGAATGGAAGGGGTGTGTGGCCAACCGGGCTCGTGAGGTGGAGCAATGTTGCGGATCGAGGCGATTGCGTGGCTCTCGTAAAGAGCTTGAGGAATTGCTTTGGAGATCGTGTTCGCGACTTTCTTGTCCATAATGAAGTTAGGGAGCACGATGTCAGATCCTATTTGACTGCGAAAGAAACTGGCCGGGCCATTGCCGAAGGGCTTGGCGGGGCTGACGGAAATAACTGAGTCGCAACTGCGCAGCAAGATGGTGTAACGACGAGTGTCAGAGAAATGGCTGATACCACCGCTGCGAATTGTAGCTGTCGCTCAGAAAATCGAGTCTCAGTTGGCGATAGCAGGCCAGCATGACAGATTTTCGGTCACGACGAAGCATGAAAAGAGCCGCAGTGTCCGGGGGGCAACCATTCTTTCCCCACGGCTGGGAATTCTAATTGTCTCCATCACCGCAGCCGCTGTCCTTTATTTCCAACAGGAGCTCGACGAAAAACCCCGGCGGCGCGAATCTGATGAAGTTGGCGCATTCTCAATGGAGATCATCGACTCCGGACTGAAAGGAGCCGCCTCGTCTCCGGCGTTCCGTTGCCGCCAGCACCCCTCATCGGTACACATCCGATTCGCATGAAGTCACCATCTTTAGCGCATATTGAGCGCGCGAATGGTTTCCATCACCACGTCACCAACGATCTGCAGGCTGGCCGCGCTGCATTTGTCGGGAGTGTCCTGGGTGGTGTGATGGTAGACGTTGTCGATTCCGTAGTCCAGGTCGATGATGTCCGCCACTGGGATTCCTACCGCCCGGAATGGAAGGTGATCGTCCTCAATCGCATTCTTTCGCGCGAAGAAGTGGGATTGTTGCCCGGTACGCTGCGCGGCTCGGTACACGACGTCCAGCAGCCATGGAGTCGAATTCATGTCGTGGTCGATGTCGAGATCCTTGTCGCCGATCATATCGAGGAGGATAAGCGTCTTGATGGTTGAGGCCGTTCCGTCCCGGGCCCACTGGCTGGCCAGGTGCTTGCTTCCATATACACTGTCCGCGTCGGACCAAGCCACGGTCGCTTCCTCGCCATCGGTGAATAGCAACCAGATGCTGTAGCCTTCGGGAGGGTGGCGGCGGAGCTCGCTGGCGATCTCCAGCATCAGGCCCACATTGGAGCCGCCGTCGTTGGCGCCGACGAAGGCCGTGTTCTTCAGCGGGAGATTGGTGTCGTAGTGCCCGGCGAGGACAATGATGCCATCCTTCTTGCCTGGAAACTTGGCGATTATGTTGTCCATGGGAAACGGACCAGCCGCGGTACGAGCTGGGAACTGGTCCTGCTCGATCTGCGCGCCATCCAGGTGCCCAAGAATGAACTGTTCGGCTTGGACGTGACCTTGGCTGCCGATCGGGCGAGGGCCGAGCGCTACAAAATCCTTGAGGTTCTGGTACGCCTTCTGGCCGCTGACGTTCAGTGCTGCCGGCGACTCCGGTTTTGGATCGAAATCTTCTGCGCGTACCTCCGTTGGTCGGCCGGTTTGCACCTGCGCGCCCGTTGTGTCAGTAACGGGCGCGGTATTGCGACAAGCGCCCGTGCCTAACGTCGAGACCGCCAATAGGACGGCTAGAAGCATGAAACCTCCATTATCTCTACTCATTTGGTCTTCACTGGCAGTTCGGAACCGGGCCTGCATGTAAAGGCGTACACGTGGCGAGCAGCATCACGACCCCCACCCAGTCAGTAATAGATGTAATAGTAAATATAAACCATGGCGATGATTTTAGACTCCCCTCGGATGGCCCGCAAATGACATCGCGCCTGGCCTACGTCTCGATTGTGTCACTCCTTTTAGTGGAAACATGGAAGCCACACGCGCCTGCGTACCTGGGTCGGCCAGTCCCGATTTGCGAATGTCATACACCTCCTTGCTGATTACAGGCAGGATTATGCCGCCGCCATAGGAATCACCTCGCCAAAAGGCGCGTAGCGGTCCTCGGTGGCCGCCCATAGGACAGGGTAGTGCGGCTGGTGAGTTGGAAAACGGCCGTCGAGATCGGTGAAGATCACGAGAGCCTGCGGCTGAATACCTTGCTCTTCGACGAAGTCAAAACACGGACAGAAGCTGGTTCCGCCTCCGCCAACTGGATCGAGCGTGATGGGCTCGCCCTGTTCGAAGACATCAGAGCGGTGAACGCAGGTGTCGAAATAGAGCACATGCACGCGCTGGGGCCGCCTCTCCTCGATGATGGAGGTCATCTCGGATTGGAAAAGGCCAAGCTGCCGACGATTGATCGAGCCTGAACAGTCTACGCCAATGACAATTTCACCGACGCCCTCCTTGCGAACGCTTGCCAGGTATATCCCTTCGTGGATGTAGCGTGGATTTGGTTTGGACCACGTGTAGTCCTCCGGCACTGCTGCCGCAAACGAGTTTCGCAGCACTGCCCTCCAGTCCACGGTGGCTTGGTCAGAGGCGTCCAGGGAGCGGCGCGCGCCAACTGAACCCTTCCCAGCCATTCGTTCTATCGCTTCCGCTTTTTGGAATGCTTCAGTCCAATCGTTCTGCTGCGCCTCAATCTGATCGCTGTTAGCAGGCTTACTGGCGTCGTCTGGATCTGTTGCGTCGATCACCTGGCCGAAACCACCTTCCGTGATCGGCACTCTAGGCGCTACCTGTCCGCCGCCGCTGCTGTCGTTGCCATTGACCGATGGATCGCTGGCACCGTTGGGATTGGTTGATTCGGTACCGCTGCCGCTAGACTCATCGTCCTGGTCCTCGGCAATCAAGTTGTAGATCCGTTCCGCGCTGAGATTGCGGAAACGGCTTTCATACAGCGCCCCAGCTGGAAGCGTGAGACCCGCATCCATGATGAGCGTGTTGATCGCGTAATCAGCGGCGATGTTCCAGCGCTTTGGCGACCTTGTTCCCCGGCGGGTGTGGTGTTGTAAGGCCGGGTGCATGCACTCATGTGCCAATGTTCCGAGTAGTTCGGGCGCGGTGAGGCCCGCGACGAACTCAGGGTTGAAATAGAGGCGAACACCGTCGGTCGCCATGGTAGCGATCGACGGTGTCTCCACGTCCTTGAGCCTCAATATCAAGACCCCGAAGAAGGGAAAGTGCAACAGCAGTTGTGTACGGCCCTGTTTGAGCCGCATCGCAGGTGAGAGACTCATGACGCCATTAACTCCATATAATCTGACATCCGAGCCACAATCTGATCAGCCTGGTTCGCTGGCGCAGTTTGGGGAACGAGGTCAGTTTGGGGGTCGGGGAATTGCACCACCGCCGCCGGTACATTCGTTATTTCCGCAACGCGAGCGTTGCCGGCGGATTCGTCGTAACCGCGATCTTTCATGGCACGATTCATCTTGGCGGCGAGTTCGTTTGCGATCCCGGCCGCGCGAGACCGCGCCGCGGGGTACTGCACGAGGTCCTGACGGCTGAAGCTGGCGAGCCGAGAGTTGGTTTCCTTGGCGAGCGCCGTCAGTTCTTCATCGTTGGCGACGTTCAACCGCGGAACCATCTGG
>Ga0364897_1028_pt2 | contig 65335 bp, 49 predicted proteins | sample SorcelJu500002C5_2_FD_206945 | JGI IMG/M metagenome (GOLD analysis project Ga0364897, IMG submission 206945) | Enriched cells from Trout Bog Lake Hypolimnion, Wisconsin, USA - BchlTB.July09.5000.02.C5 | ecosystem: Environmental > Aquatic > Freshwater > Lake > Hypolimnion/Profundal zone | place...
GGTCAGATTTGACTTTGTCTTGATTTACTCGATTTAGCGGTTGACTCTTGAATCCGGAATAAATCCAATGCCATGTTCGCCGACCATATACTATTAAGGAAGCTGTACCCATGAGTGCGAAGAAAAAACCTGTAACTAGGTTTTCAATCGGAGGTGAATATAGGGTTTGAGAATAATAAGAGTTGTAATGAATGATTGGGAGAGTTACCGCTGCTAATCCAGACAGGAGTATTGTCAATCGGAACCACCCTGCATGAGTCTCCAAAATCAATGCCTTTGTTAGGCTCAAAAGCAAGAAAAGTATCGAAAATAATGCGGCAAAGTCTATAAGGACCTCTGAAAGTCTTAAATCATTGTATTTCATTAAATAACTAAAATACGATTCCGGATTTGAAGGCGAATCAAGCGTGAGAAGTGGAACACCATCCATTTGCTCTATGATTTTATCGAATGGACACCCACTACTCCTAAGCTCAAAATTTATTTGATTTCGCAATGATTCGTCATGCGGATTCTTGCAATGAAATCGTTCATATTCTCCACCACTGCTTTCGCATTTCAGGTCCTTAAACTGCTGAGTCGAATCTTTAAATAATTGTTCACAATTTTGCTTTTGACTGTAAGCGGTCCATAAACACCAGACTTGTCGTGTAATCGCATTTTCTGCACACTGACTCCATTCTATTTTTGATGGAGAAGACATGGATCAGCGCACCACCTTTTGGACCGACCACGTGGCAGCCGCCAAATTGGTTTCGATTTCCGCCAGTGCCTATGCACGGCAGCACAGCATTTCTGTCGCGGCTCTGTACTATTGGCAAAGTAAATTAAAAAAAGCCGCATTGCAACCAGAAGTGAGTGCCAAGCCAACCACTGATTCAGCCAAATTTGTTGCGCTACGTGTGGCTGCACCGATTACGCCAGTAAGGCCAGTTCCCTGTGCGCTTATTCTTGGATCAGGAATGCGCCTAGACATGGCAGCACTTCCGGATCCGGCATGGTTGGTTGCTCTGGCACGTGCTGCGCATGGAGAGCGCTGATGCACCCGGGCTGCACCATCACAAACGTTTATTTATGCCGTGAGCCGGTGGATTTCAGAAAGGCCATCAACGGCCTGTCGGTTCTAGTAGAACAGGAACTGGGTCTAAATCCGTTTGACAGCACACTCCACGTGTTTATCAACCGGCAGCACACTAAAATCAAAGTGCTGTACTGGCACCGTAATGGGTTCTGTCTCTGGTTAAAAAGGCTGGAATCGGAGAAATTTGCGTGGCCAAGTGTCACCGAAAGTGCGACACAAACGATCACCTTGCAGGAATTTGAATGGCTGCTAGAAGGCTTCGATTTATGGCAAAATAAACCGCATAAAACACTGTATTTTTCTTCTGTTTCATAGGGGAATTTGGTAAAATACGGCATGCCATTTACCACGCCAAATTCCCCTCAATCGACACCGGAAATCGCTCTTTCCATGGTCGCACTGCCGACCCAGTTTCCTAACGATGTCGCTGCGCTTAAAGCCCTTCTTGTCGCGCAACATCAAGCCTATACGGTTGCCCTTGAAGTCGCTGTTGCCACGGCAGTAAAAAATGCTGTCGCTGCCGCCGTAGCTGCCACCAAGTTGGAAGCGCAAGCGAAGATGCAACACATGATTGAACAGCTCGTGTTGGCACGCCACAAACAATTCGGCGTCAGTTCGGAACAGCTGTCCGAGCAAGCCAGTTTATTCGATGAAGCGGAAGTTCTGGCGCAGTCCAGCACCGACGCAGAAGATATCGCTCCGTTACCATCGGAAGAAGACGCACCACCAACAGATCGCACTGCGAAGAAACCGGGACGCGGTAAACGCAGCCCATTACCTTCCGAGCTGGAACGTGTTGAAGTCCTGCACGAGGTGCCGCAAGCGCAGCGCACCTGCCCTTGCGGTACGCCTATGGTCGTTATTGGCGAGGATGTCAGCGAGCAACTCGACATCGTGCCAATGCAGATACGCGTATTACGGCATATCCGCAAACGTTACGGTTGCCCTGGTAGTGTTCATGTGCCAGTCACCGCCGCACTTCCGCCGCAACCACTCCCGAAAACCAATGCCAGCGCGGCCTTTTTAGCGATGTTATTGACCGTGAAATACGTTGACGGATTACCGTTGACCCGCTTCGGCAAGGTACTGGCGCGCTCTGGCGTGCCAGTACCAGATCAGACCTTGGCGCGCTGGGTGATTGGCTCCAGCAAAATGCTGCAACCACTGCATAATTTAATGCGTGATCTGCAACTGGAGAGCCCCTACATCCATATTGATGAAACCGTTGTGCAAGTATTGAAAGAACCGAATCGAAAGCCGACTTCCCAGAGTTATATGTGGGTGCAGAATGGCGGCCCTCCGGGAAAATCCATCGTCATTTATGATTATGAATCCAGTCGCAGCAGCGAGGTGCCCATGCGCCTGTTGCACGACTATCGTGGCTATTTGATGACGGATGGCTATACCGGTTATAACAAAATTGCCAAAATGGAGGGTATTACACGGATGGCGTGTTGGGCGCATGTCAGAAGGAAATTTATGGATGCCGTCAAAGTGCAACCCAAGGGAAAACGCGGATATGCGAATGACGCGGTGGGCATGATTGCCCAATTGTATAAAGTGGAAAGCGATCACAAAGACGCGTCCGACGAAGACCGCCTTCAAGCGCGCCAACAGATCAGCGTACCTGCTCTGGCGTCGTTACGCAGTTGGATGGATCAGACGCTACTAGCCGTCACGCCGAAAAGCACGCTGGGAAAAGCGCTCTCGTATATGGCGAAGTATTGGAGCATGCTAACGATTTACACCCAGCGTGGCGATCTTCCCATTGATAATAATAAAGTCGAGAATTCAATCAGGCCATTTGTCATTGGTCGCCGAGGATGGCTTTTTAGCGATACGCCAGCTGGCGCGCAGGCCAGTGCGCTGATTTATTCGCTCGTTGAAACAGCCAAGGCTAATGACGTGGAACCTTACCTCTGGTTATTGCATGTATTGACTGAGCTGCCAGCAGCGACCACGGTTGAGGATGTCGATGCGCTACTACCTTGGAATTTTAAAACCCGGCAACTAAGCGGCACAATATCAGACTAATAACCGGCGGAATGGCCGCCACTTAAACTGACTGACTGGTGTTTGTGGACCGCTTACTTTTGACTTCCATTGGTCCAAGCATCATAGGACGTTTTAGCGGCAAACCAGTTTGAGTGAACCCTAACCGATACAATCGATAGAAGTATTACCATGACGACTGAAGTTATGCATATCGAAATCAAAAACCGTTTAAGTCTTGATGTTACTAAGTTTTCCCGTAGTTTCATTTTTATTATCCGGAAGTTGATTTCGATTTAAAGGTAATTCTTGATAGTTACCTACGAACAGATTGCACAAAAGTAATTATTTTAGACATTACACAATAATCATCCTGCTGTCGATGCCCTATTTAGAGCATAGCGGAACAGAACTTATGAATTTTTAGTTGATAACGGTCGCGCCAGAGGGTTGTGGCGCGCACGTTTGCTTTTGCTTATTGGGAAATCAAGCGGGTGCCTATCCAATTAGAGAATTTGCTGCGTTTGCCGATTCATTGATTAAATCCCACAGGTTCGAATGCTGCGCCCTTCTTGCGAAATTAAAATCCACATTCCCAACGGCTGGAAAATGTTCAAATAAGAAATTTAACGAGTCCCTCACAATTTTCGCAACAGAAATCAAATCTGTTGGGCCAATTTTATTCACTATGCTTGAAATTCCGCTTGCTTTATATTTTCCATCTTGAGTTCGCGTCCTAAATTCTGAGTTGCCACCATTGAGATGTGTATATTCAGAATCCATTTGTGAAACATCGTCTACCGAGTAGCTATATAAATGATTATGCGCGAGTGAATTTCTAATTCCGAATACGTCACAAACATAATCCTTGCTATCGTAGCTGGAAGTAAGCCACCAGGCTGGAGCCTCAAATGGCTTATCGTACTTAGTGACGGTTCCATTCTTTGATTCAGTGGCAGCTCTTTGCGTATATGATTCAAGCATCACAACCAACAACAATATAATTGCATAACATGTGCCCTTATCACGTGGGGTAAAATGTTTTGGGTAGTTAGCTTTTTTAACACGCTCACCCCACGCATAGGCTAAATCTGCTATTGGGTCAGCCCATTCCGAACCAATGATGGTGACAAAATCATCTTTGTTTTTGATTTCTGAAAATTTCAATGCCATGAAGTACCTATACCTATCGTCTTTCGACTGGAAAATTCCGCATCAACAAGTAAAAATTAATTCTGCTACTTCCAACACTCAACTAACACTGTCCATTTTCTTGCCTCATCGGCCAAGTCAGCTGTATTTTTCTCAAAAGTCAGAAATCCCGCGTTTGTGTGATTGATTTTATTTTGGTCAAGGAAAGCAATCAGAGTTGCACCATTAACCGCAAAATTTACATTCTGCGCAATTTGACCAGTCGCTCTTGCCATGCCTGAATCAGATAACTTCATCGATACAACTCCGACGACTTCACCCTTTTTATTCAGAACAGAACTTCCGCTGGAACCGGGTTGAATTGGTGCAGTAATTTGAATTTGATTTGTGTTATTGCCGAGTCCGGTTAAGGCACTCACAATCCCAGGAGTGAAATTTCCACCAGATGACAATACGGTGTTCAACGGAAAACCGTAGACAGCAATCTCTTCACCTTGCCGGAGGTTCGTTGGAGTCGCGTATATTTTCGCTGAATCAGCGATAGAACCTGATAGCTTCAGAATTGCAAGGTCATTTACACTATCACTGGAAATAACCTTGATTTCACCGTCCCGTCCTTCAATTCGCACTTCATTGCAACCGGTTACAACATGATGATTTGTTACTGCATACCCTTCTTTATTAACTATAAACGCGGTTCCAGACGAATGTTTGGTAAATATTGAAGTAGAAGCAATTGGCACAGCGGGGCTATTACTAACTTGTTTAACTTCTCTAGATAAAAGGGTACCAACTTTCCAGGTGGATGATAGTCTTTGGGCCTCGGTTTTTTCTTCAGGCGAAAGCCTTGCTTCAAACATATTTCGGTTATTTAAAATTTTCTGAGAACCACCTACGGCACCAAGGTTAGACCACGCAAATGCTAAAACTAAATCCATCGGAATTCCATCCCCACGCCCATACATATTTCCAAGTTCACCTTGAGCGAATAAGTCACCCTGTACTGCTGCTTTCTGGAACCATTCGACAGCTTTAGCTGAATCTTTTAAAACACCGTCACCATCTTTGTACATTGCTCCTAAACTACTCTCAGCCGGCGCATATCCCTGTGTTGCCGATTTAATGGTCCACTCTGCTGCCTTATTCGAATCTTTGTTGACCCCGGCTCCGTTATCATAAATCCAGCCAAGAATTCCTTCTGCTTGAGCGTTACCTTGCTCAGCGGCTTTGCCCAACCATTCAAGGGCCTTTGCCGAATTTTTTGGAACTCCCTTTCCTACAGCATAAATATAACCTAAGGTAGTTTGAGCATAGGCTTTACCATTATCAGCTTCGTTCTGGAGCAATTGAATAGCTTTTACCAAATCTTTCGGTGGGATATTTTCATTGAAATATATCCCCTGAAGATTGTTCTGAGCAGTCGAGAAACCTTTGGATGACGCTTTTATATACCATTCAATGGATTTAATATAATCTTTGAATACGCCATCTCCTTTTGCATACATTAATCCAAGATTCGATTGTGCAACTGCGTTTCCTTCATTGGCTGATTTCAGAAACCATGAGAATGCTTTGTCCGTGTTTTTTTCTACTCCATCGCCTGTAAAGTACTTCCAGCCTAGAATCCCCATTGCATCGAAATTTCCATGCATAGCAAGGTTCTGTATTAATTCAAAACTTCGATTTGGGTTTTTGGGAACACCCTCACCACTTGAATACATCCACCCAAGAGTTATTTGAGCTAAATCGTAATTTTCCTCTGCTGCCTCTTCAATCCAGGCATACGCTTTTAATGTGTCTTTCTGTGTGCCATACCCATAAAAATACATCCTGCCTAGACTTCCTTTAGCAAAAACATTGCCTTGCAGAGCGGCTTTTCTATACAACTCAAAAGATTTATTTAAATCTTTTTGAATCCCTTCTCCGCTAAGGTAAATGTCGCCAAGCTTTTTTTGAGCTCTGGAATCGCCCTTTTCAGATGATGACTTAAGCCAATCGATTGCACTTTTATTTAGTCCATCTACATCGATTACTTTCGTTGTTATTTCTAACCCGTTCTTTAACATTCGCCCGAGATTGTATTCTGCGTAGGCATTTCTTTGCGCCACAGCATTCTGATACCAATCAATTGCTTTTCCGGATTCGTTCTGCTTATTCCTATAGTAATTTCCCAAATTATTTTGTGCGCTGGAATCACCTTGCACTGCAGCCTTCTGAGTCCATTCAAATCCCTTGGTCAAATCGCTCTCGATTCCATCCCCGTTTAAATACATTGCCCCAATTATCCTCTGAGCGTCAACATCGCCTTTCTCAGCTTCTCTAAGGGCGAATTCAATCGGGTTGTAAGGGCTATCCGTAAAGGTGGAATCATTCATTGAATTCCAGAGAAAATCACCATGTCCATACGCATCACCTAACAGTGCCGATTTTTGAAACCATTCTGTGGCTTTAACAAAATTTTTTACGCAGCCATCACCATTTAAATACATTAATCCAAGTTTAATTTGAGCGTTACTATTTTCTTCTTCTGCAGCACTTTTAATCCAATTGAATGCCTGAACCATATCGCCCGGAACACCAGTTCCGCGAAAATACATTAGTCCTAACTCATATTCTGCATTGCTGCCATTCGATTCGCCACCCAGCTTGTTTTTCAGCACCAGCTGATTGTCAGGCTCTGATTTGTTTTTCTGAACCATGCCAATATTTTTTTTGCTGTTTTCGCATCCACAAACAAGCAGAGCGAGGGCGAAAAGCAGGAAAAATTTAGCTTGGAATATGGTTGAACGTTTAAGCATTTCATTTCCTATATAGCTTTTAGAATAAAATCTGGAGTAAAGATGGAAAAAATTGCCTTAGTAAGAAGGCATGCTTGGAAAACTTTTCGAAGTGGCCTTCAAATCGAGTTAAATGTGTTTTGCTTTTAGCGAGTTCAGTACTGAACTCTGCGGTAAGCTAAGGCCTAAATCTGACATGTGCGCCCTTTAACTTGAGGTAGCAAGGCACATTAGTATTGATGAGAAAATGGTACTGATTTATTCGTTGGCAGGAACAGAAGAATTTCCACGTTTGAGTTCGTCCAACGTTATGCCTTTATCGTTTTTCCACTCAAGCCATCCATTTGATGCATTTCCACAGACAGTTGCTGAAGCTCCACTGGGCGAAGAAAAAAGAACATCTTCTATGAATTCCAATACATCGCCTTTTATGACAACTTTGCCTGCTTCGATGAGCTCATCTCGATTTTTGGCAAATGCATGACCTACAAAAGCGGGACTCAAATTTGCCTTACCTAAAGACCCCTTTAAGACAACAAATCCTTCCTCTGTATATTCGCCAATAGCGTTAGTACCAGCTCGTTTGCAGTAGAATAATTCTGCTTGTTGCGCGCTAGAGTTGAGCTTAACAATGGATTCAAAAATCGGGTAACCAAGTGTCGCAAGCAAAGTGCGTCCAGTATCAAAAATTTCGTAACAATCAGCTTCTAGAGGTGCTGGCGTATGCGGCTTAGTGCCATCATTTCCATTACCTGTTGAATACCTCCCGATTTTCTTTGCTTCCTGAATGCAGAGCCATTCCAAAAATAACGCATGGGTCTGTGTCAAACTGTTTGTTCGAGATAAGAGCACTAAAGCACGTTGCCAAAAATCCTTTTCCTTGTTGTGCTTTACAAGACGACTGCCCCCTGTGCCAAACTATCTGTCGTGTAACTTTTTTAAATTAAATTTATCTGATCTATCTTGTTAAAACGTGTTTTTGGTTTGTTTTTTCCGTTTTATCTATCCATCGCTTTCCTGCGTAGGCAGTCAAGGTTTTAAAGGGTGGAGCGCAGCGGAACCCTCCCCTCAAGATGTTAGATTTGTTTTTATTTGAGCGATGTTACGCGGCGAATATGGCCTGTGGCTGAACTAGTTGTCGCCTCTCTATCAATTTACATAGCGAGGCAACAATGACAACATATCCCACTGCATTTATTGAGCAAGCCTTAGTAAAAGCGTATTCACGCGGCAACCGATCCATCATGTCGGTCGCCAATGACTTAAATGTTAATCACCATACGTTAAGATACTGGATGAAAAAGAAATCGATGATGACTAACGGTGCCGAACCCGTAAAAGAAAAACGTCCGCATGACTGGACGTTTGAAGAACAATTGACGGCACTGCATGAAAGCCATGGCTTGACTGGCGAAGCACTGCAAGCGTGGTGCCGTGGACGTGGCCTGTTTCCTCACAATTTAATCAGTTGGAAAGCCGCATTTTGCGCTGGCGGCAAGGACGCCACACCAAAACCGGGCGAGATAAAATCCTTAAAGGACGAGAATGTCAAACTCAAACGTGAATTGGTACGCAAAGAGAAAGCCTTAGCAGAGGCAGCAGCGTTGCTGATTCTGCAAAAAAAGTTCCAGGCGCTGTGGGAGGACGCGGAGTGATGACGCCCCTTTCAGAGCGCAGTATTGTATTGACCTTGGTGAACGAGGCGATGGTTGCAGGCGCACGCCAACAGCCCGCCTGCAAGCTGATTGAATTAAGCGAAAGAACGCTACAGCGCTGGAAAATTGATCAGGCCAATGGAATTGCGGATCGGCGAACCGGTCGTGTGCAAACGCCCGCAAATCAATTAAGTCCCCTTGAGCGACAGCAAGTGCTGGCGATTGCCAATTCGGCTGAGTTTGGTCATCTGCCACCAAGCCAGATTGTGCCGCGACTGGCTGATCGTGGAAGTTATGTCGCCTCGGAATCCACCTTCTATCGCGTGCTGAAAGCGGAAAACATGCTTCAATACCGTGGCGCTGAAAAAACCAAAAAACCGCGCAGTAAGCCGCGCGCTTTGCAGGCTACGCAACCCAATCAACTTTTTAGCTGGGACATCACGTATCTGCCAACGGAGATCAAAGGCATCTATTTTTATCTGTATATGTTCATTGATATTTTTAGCCGCAAAGTGGTCGGCTGGCAGGTCTTTGAAAATGAGAGCAGTGCGCTGGCTGGCGAGGTAATGAAAGATATTTGTGCGCGAGAAAATATCGAACCGAATCAGGTCATTCTGCATTCTGATAATGGTAGTCCGATGAAGGGAGCCACCATGTTAGCGACGTTACAGGCGCTCGGCGTTATTCCATCCTTTAGTCGTCCTGCAGTGAGCAATGACAACCCGTTCGCCGAAAGCTTCTTTAAAACATTGAAGTACTGTCCTGCTTATCCACGCCATCCGTTTAAGGATCTACTGGCGGCCAGGAATTGGGTTGCTGCATTCATGCATTGGTATAACGAAGAACACCGGCACAGCGCCATTCAGTTTGTTACACCAGCCGAACGGCATGCAGGACTGGATGTGGGAATATTAGAATGTCGTACCGAATTGTATGAAGCAGCAAAAGCGAAAAAACCGAACCGATGGAGCGGTGCAACCCGCAACTGGACACGAACGAACATCGTTCATTTAAACCCAGACAAAATAACCAAGGAATCATTAAACCAAAAGGAGGCGTATCAGGAACTGAAACTAGCGGCATAAAAATTTACTTTTAGGCGACAACTAGCTTGAAAAATTCCGCTGCGAAGGTCTCCAGATTGGCCAATGTAGACCTTATTAGTTGTACCATCCTCACTTTGACCAAATAAAAAATAGACAGCCACTTGGTCACTTTCTGACATTTTTATAAAATTATCCAAAAGGCTTCGTGGAACTTCAATAGCTTGAACTATTCGAGTTGTTATTTCAGCTACTCGGATACCACGCGGGTCTCCACCAGGTAAAAAAATTTGAATCGTTTGAGGGCGGGTTGTCATTATTCGAATCCAGATGAAAAACCACTTGCGTGGAGGTCGCAAACTAATCTATCAGCAACAGCAAATGCTATATCAATTGCTAATTACCAAAAATTCATTCAACAAGGGCTTTCAACAATGCATCACGAGCATCCAAATAAAACTGAATATCGACTTTAGTGGCCATATCATCAGAAAGTTCATTAAGCTGACGTCTACAACTGACCGGCATCAAAAGCGCTTGGGCCCCCTTCTCTATAGCAATTTCAGCGATATTCACTGCGTTGTGAATATCCTCAATAGACCCACCAAGATTAATTTCACCAACGACGACCAAACCGCCACGAACAGGCTTACGCAACAAGGCACCAGCTAAAGCTATCAGCGCGGAAATTCCAAGCTTTGCTCCGGACTTAGCCGCATCAAATGCTCTCAGTTGGACAGAAAATTCATGCGACCGTGGGTCACGGTCGCCAACCAATTGGGTTGCTCTTGAATACAAATTTTGTTCTGCGTATCGCAAGGACTCCTGAAATGCAGTCGGCGTAGGTTTATTCAGGATTCGAACACCTGAACCTGGACCCTCGGTAACTTCAATACGATACAAGCCAGGGTTATCATCAACGCCACCTGGGCTGATTGTCCAGACCTGTCCTGGCTCTAAAGGGTCGGTCCCAATACTATTTTCACTTTGCAATTCGGGAGTAACCACAAATTTTTCAACGCCCTCTTGCCCAAGGGTGTAACTAAAGTGAGTGTTTCGAAATTCAGCTGAGCCTATTCTTTTCTGCTGTTCCTTTACACGGCGACGCACTTCCAATGCCAGTCGAACCGCCCATTCAAGGTCAGCATCATTAACTTCAGCTTCACTATCAGGAGAAATAAGTTTCAATAGCCCGCTGATGGTCTTGTTAACAGCAGTTATATCGCGCCCTGAAAGGGCTCCACCTAAGAAAACACGTCCTTGTACCGTAGACAGGCGACTTTGGTTTCTCAGTTGAGAGAAGCATTCCGACAGATAATCACTAACCAATCCAAAATGATTCGTATATAAATCGGGGCTCATTTTGGGAATATCCCAACCAGGCAAAAACGAATGGATACGGTCCATGAACGCAGTATCATTTCGCATTTCTGGCGGCAATGGCCCAAAAAGATGTCCGACACGTTGTTGGTGTTCGACATCAACGTCGAAATTACCAACCAAGACTATGGAACCATCAGCTCGAATACTCTCTTTTCCTCGAGAAAACTCGCCTGATTCCATGTAGCCTTTCATAATATTGACGCCATCTTTTTGGTCAAAAGAAATGCCAGATACTTCATCAAAGCAGACGACATCGTACTGACAAACTAATCCACGCTGCCCATTGCCGTTGTTAACAAACATTCTGGCAACAGTGGCCTTACCACCGGAAATTAAATGCGCATAAGGTGAGACCTGTTGAAACAGATGACTTTTCCCGGTACCACGGGGCCCAAGCTCAACCAAGTTGTAATTGCGCTCAACAAACGGCACCATTCGCAACAATATCGCGTCCTTGCCGCGAGATGACATACCTGCCGGCTCCAATCCAATACTACGCAATAGGACGTCACGCCATTCTTCAGTGCTAAGCTTTTTTCGGCCAGCAGACAGTGAATCCAATACATCACGTTTCGACAATTGAATTGCGCGCAAGCCATCTATGCCAAATGGGCGCCCAAATTTTTCTTGTGCGATAGCTGCGTCATAACCGAGCGTGATTTCGGCATAAAATCCGCCGGTTAACATTCGCTCATGCTCTTTAATGAGCTCAGGTGGAATACGCACGTCATTTAATCGCAGACTCGGCAACGATGCCACATAGGAGTCTGTTTTCGCATCAAGCCTTGCGGTAATGATATCTATAATTTTTACCGCTCCGGTTTCCCTGGCGCGCGCTTTGAAAAGTTCTTCTTCACCGGCCTTAACAGTTCTAGACGCCAGTTGGCGTTGAACTATATCTAGACCTTCCTGAATTTCAGCTTCGTTGGTCGTAGCACAATAACGCCCTAACAAAAACTCAACGACGTAGGTCGGAACGGGAAACTGTCGACTGAACATTCTAACCAAGTCTTTGCGGACGATATAGCCTTCGAATGCATCGGTGGCCAATTTATCTAGAGCGTCAAGTTCAATCACGCTGATTCCCCAATAGTTGTAGATATTTTTTGAATTACTGAACCAGTAACGTCCAGTATCACTATAACGGCTGACACGCCGGCCAAACTATCGTCTTCGATTGCTAAGGACGCCTTACCGTCAATAATAGCTTTTACGCTAGACGCTATAGTCGATTTTGCCAACGCAGCTTTAGTTCGAATATCAACTCTAAGTCCAGTTAAAGCAGAGGAAACTTCAATATTGCACCTTAACCCCCTCCAGCTGACTTTTGAAAATTCTATGTTCATCTGCACATGTTCAGCAGCCGCCACTTTGACATCGATTATTGGCACCAAACATTCTTGCAGACTTATTCCACCATGCGCATACTCCGCGCCCGCTATAAAATTTGAGATTCCAGGTGCCATAGCAATCTGAACGTCTTTGCACCAATCCCAACCAAAGGTCAAGTGTGTACCGTGGGAACTATCCTTTAATACTGCACAGCGTCCCCATCTCGTCTGAGTTTCAAATTTCGAAAGCTCAGATTTTGGCAATCCGCCTGGAACTAAAAGCCAACCATGGTCTGTCACAATCCGAAACTGACGCCAGCCTGCATCTTTCAATTCATGAACTCTTTCCATGATTTGTTCTAGTTGTCCATTCAAATCTCGAGCAAGGCGCAAACCGTGCTCATGACCATAATGGTCTAGGTCACCACATTCAACCCAAGCCTTCCCGGTTGGGTCTCCATTCTCATGACTTCCAAGAGTTTGGTAACCATTCTCATTAAGAAGCTTCCGAAAATTATAACTATTGAGTGGCTTACTATCGCTTGCGATGCTAGGTTCAAAATCAGCATCAACAGAATTACCACCAATAAAAGAAGCAATCGGAGATGCCCAGGCCTTCCCCGATGCGGTGACAGAAGGCAATGATGTCCATTTCCCGCTCAATGAAGTGGCGCCAATGTCAGTTAACCTTCTATTCAACTCGACAGCAACATCGTAGCGAAGGCCATCAACAAAAATAAAACAAAGTCCCTCATCGGCAGACACAAGTTTTGGCTTTTCCTTAGACAACCCGCCTTGGTCAACCACTAACTGTTGAAGTCGAAAAGCCGAAGCCTCAAGCCAACTCACATATATTGAACGCAATACGCTACATACGGCTTTAGTATCAGCCTTTGTTTTGACTGACGCCAGGGCCAGCATCGCTTCCGCATCAACTTTCCAGGCGCCATTTTTATAGTGTTCCGCCATCTCATCGGGATTTACTCCACCAGGAATTTTTCGCGACAAGTCCGCAATATTTGCCAGGTGAGCCATTGCAATAGCTAGCGGCGACCGCCCCATTCTTGCCCACACCCATTCGCGACGGGGTCCATGCTCCTCTTCAAGCTTAATAATGGCTTCACGGGCCACGTTTGGAGCAACATCGTCAAGAGCTTCAAGCTTAGAAGAAAGCAAAAGTTCCTGCTCTACGTTCACTTTCGGAAATCCGGATGTGTCATCAAACAATCCGAATGATGCCGGTGGCGAAATCCGTTCAAGCTTATCGATAATTTTAGGAAAACTCTGAAATGAATCTTTGTATTGACTCCAGACTTCTTTCCATGCTCCTGCTTTGAGCGCCAACTTTTCTGATGCAATCATTTCACCATCGGTAATTGGGTCGAAACCAAAGTCCTTTTTACATCGACTCATAAATACTGACCAGCGGCCGTCCCCCCATTTTTCCCGGATGAAATCTGGGTCGTTGAGCCAAAATAAAATATCTCGGATTGGATTCGGTGCTAACAATGAATCCAGCCATTCAGCATTAATCTGTCGCCCCTGGAGGTCTGAAATTGGGCGGTCTAACAACTCTCCCGCCTCAAGCACACGATGCAGGGCAATTTGGGTCAATTTATCTTGAACAATATCCAGTCCGAGCCCATTGGTCTTTGAAGTCAGGAAAGCATTAATTGTCCAATCTTTGCCATTGACTTGACTCCAATAAACTCCTCTATATTGCAGCTCCGCCAATGGTTGTAATTCACGCGCACTAGATTCAATATCGCGGAGGTCACTTCTACCAATACCAGGAAGATAGATGACCGGAACGGCCAAGTTATTTTGCGAAAATTTTGAAATGGCAAACTTTAGCCATATTGCTGGTCCACATCGGTCATCAACTGAATATGGCCCAAAAATAAATAATTCCGGCATAACAACCATCAAAGACTTAATAATGGATTCCCATTGTCGGTCTTTGTCGGTCCACAATATAACGGCAGGCGTTATCTGCACCCCTCGATTTACCCGAGCGGCTAGAGGAATAGATTCTAATAACTTTGTTCGAAAGGTCATGAGATTGATTTTTTTAGGTTATTTAGGTGATGACCAACCAGCTTTGCGCAAATCAGCGCATAGACACCTTACTTGTTTGCAGTACGAACACGGCTGATAAACCAACTTTTCAAAATCCTGTTCATCCGAAACCCTGCGAGTTGAATTTCTATCAAAGTATTGCGCACCAAATAATTTACGAGCGACTTCGCCAGGGATTCGTGATTCATCCGATTGGCTTTCGCTTATATTTGAACGCAAAATAATCGCCCCTACTTCATGTTTCACGGAGTTCAAAGGGAGCACTGTGTTATTAGCTGGCAGCTCTAAGTTACTTCCCCTAAAATTCATCGGAGCGGCCAAACCAAATTCAAGTTCATGAATCTCCATACTGTCTTTGCCCAGCGCAATGGTAGACAGTGAATCCACTCGCAATATTAAATTATCATCAATAGTGAGTTTTAGAGACAATCTTTCCCGTAATGGCCAGAGCTTTTCATCAACCTGGACTGCGAGTGTCCCTAATGTCTTTCTGTCGTCAGATGTTTGAACATCTCTTCCCGGAAGAGATGGTGCAGCAATTTGAAATTTAGCAATGCCATCACTTGGGTCAACACAATACATGTCAATTGATTCAGACTGGGATGTTCCTTCAATTGGCATAAATGTACCGGCTTTAATAACAGGAAAGTAGGTCTGACGTGCGACAAGAATTTCAATATTTTTTGACAGCATTAAGCGCGCTTCATCATGAGCAATCCAAGCTGCCCCCTCTGAAATAATCGTGTTTCCTCTCGATGAAATATCAACCCGCTGAGCTCCAAATATTTCACGCAGTCTAGATTGAATGCATGGCATATTTACCATACCACCGGTAGCCAAGCAAAGTTTGACGCTTGATGCCGAAATATTCGAGGCTTCCAAAAGTTTTTCAATTCTCTGGATTCCTAACTCTATTTTTTGCTTGGTACAAATTTCCAATTCGCTGCGATTTAAGCGATATTCAAGGTCCGGGTCACCCACATCCCCAGAAAAATAATCAACAACAAGAATTGGATGCGCATCTTTTCCTGAAAGTTGAACTTTGGCATTTTCAGCTGCTGAGCGAAGCCGTGCTCTTGCACCAACCTGTGTCGCTACTTCGGACGTAATTCCACGCTTCGACAAAACTGCCTTCTCGATATGATTCACCAATAAGTCATCGATTAGGTCCCCACCAACTTCACTACAACCATGATTTTTAATTTGGACCAACATACCGTTGAGCATGCGACATAGAGTAAGGTCAAGCGTACCTCCACCCCAATCGAAAACAAGCACAATTTCACCATTGAGCCGACGAGTCTCTTCCTCGTAATTTTCCTTATTTCTCAAGTGGCCATAGAGCGCCGCCAAGGGTTCGTGAACAAACTGTAAAACACTTACTCCAGCCATCCGACACGCTTCACGAAGCTCCCTACGACGAGACCCATCCATGTTGACTGGAATAGTCACGACCGCAGCTGAAAAAGCATGTTCAGGCATTTGGCGTTTTGCATCTCTACAGACGTGCCTAATCACGTCCGAGACCACTTTTTTGGGGTTGTAGCTATAGCCATCAATCTCAACTGTTTTTTCGCCTAATCTTGTCTTAGGAGATTTAACAATACTGCCAATAGTTCCAACCTCTCCTAAGCCGAGCATCACTTTAGCTTTTCTGCCAACGATGATTTCATTGCCCTGATAACAAACAACGGATGGATGAGGCATATTATCGTCAAGCAAAGGAATGCAACGAGAGCCAACTATTACGGAGGCGACGCTATTTGTCGTCCCAAAATCCAATCCAAATATCTTCATCGCTTTGCTTCCAAATCTCTTATATAAGTTTGCAAGGAATCAACCACCGCACTTACCACGTCTTTAGCTGTTTCAACCTTTGGAATTGTTCTCGATAAAGCAATTTCTACATTTTCAAGCTCAGCAACTTCTTTTTTTAGCACGCCCAATGACCTAGACCTTAACTCTTCAAAATCAGCACGCGTATGAACTTTTTGAATGGCGATTTCATTTTGAACCTCTATCAAACTATTTCTCAATTGAAGCAATTCTGAACTCATTTGAACAATCGTTGCCTGCTGGACCGCAGATTCGTTAGCAAGATATTCGTTTTCCGCTTTACTGGCACTGACTGATTGCTCCATTCGCTCAAGTTGAATATTTTTTTCATTTACGTTTCGGTTAGCCCATTTGGCAAATAGGCTAAATCTCTCTGCCTCCAAATTTGATAAGGAAAAAATATTTTCGAGCAGTTCATCATCAAAATTAGCAGGCTCTTTTTTTAAGAGGAGGAATGTATCCTGCAAAACACGCATCATGCTACTAACAGATTCACCTTCTATCCGACGCCAAAGCACCGCACAAAAGAAGGCATTTTTTCTCGCCTTTGATAAATCCTTTGATAGGCTATTTTTTGCATCTGAAGATAATTTCGATTCAGAGTCAGAATCTGATTCAACATCTGGATTAGAACCAGTTGTGGTTTTGTTTTTCTTTTTCTTTGATGATTTTGATTCTTTAGCTCCCTTATATAAAAGTGACCAAATATCCTGCAATGATTTTGCATTTTCAATTTCGAGCGGGAATAACACAGCACGACCGAGCTCACTGCTTTTTACAACGGGATGAAATGCAACTATATCTTTTGCGAAATCCAATAAGAAGGTCTCCAATATTGGATTAGAACGAGCACTGCACGCAATTTGCATTAGTAGGAGAGTTTTATCAAGGCTGACATCCTCCTTCATCGCACCTTGTTGAAGTGCGCTTCTTTCATCAGGACGAAAATCATGAAATGTGCCCGTCATCCTGAAAACGAACGTTTCAGGTAAATTTTTAATTTTGCCCTGATAAAACAATTCAAGATATTCCGTTAAAGATTGAGGCTCTTTCTTTTTATCAACCTTTTTAAGGGATTTAGTATCCAAAAATTCATTTTTGCTTGTCGCATGTTCGATGTCACGTTTATCTTCATCTTTATCCGAATTAATAACTTGTTCACCGGCTTCAGTTTCCACTGAGTTCGATTCTGCCTTTTCTGGATTCAGAACATCAACTAATGAAGAAATAGCTCCACCAGAGTCTGGCATTTCATCCACAACATTTCCGAACTTTTCAATTAGCGGAGGCTCTGACAATTGGTTTGATTTTTTTAATGAATCACCATCCAACGGGTCCCCATTATTCCGACCAGACATTGTGACTAGTCTTTCCTCGCCTGTATTTTTATACGAGACAGGTATTTTCTGATTTGGGTTATATTTATTTTTGTCCACTACATTCTCAATTTGAAATTTTTATTAACGATTCTGCCCAATCACCCCAGAACGGGTTATGTCTTATTTTGCGAGCATGCTCTACGCAACCTCGAAAATCGCCTTGCTCTTTATATGCATTGGCGAGAATAATATGAACCTTTAATCTATCATCAGGCACCCAAGCATCGTCATGCAAAACTTTTTCGATGGTTTTTCTTTGTTCAACGATTCTTTCTGATGGCATCAAACTCCATTCCATTATTTGGTTAGTGCAAATATCAAGCGGAATTTGTTTGAAACTTAGGTCGTCAGACTGTAATTTCTCGGAAGACGGGAATTTATTCTCGTACAGTAAATTGCAAAACTTCTGCATTACAATGGCCAACTGTGGGGCAGTTGTCAAACCTAAATCAGTACTAAACACATTTAGATTCAAATTAATAATTTCAGAAATCACGTTGGATAGTGCCGTGTCAAATCCACCTAATATTTGAATGGCGTGAGTCATCCTAGCTCTACCCTCTTCTTTGGAAAGAAGAATATCCCCCCGTCCATCCTTTGCAAGCACTGCATAAAGATAGCTACTCAATCCATCAACATACTTTTTGGTCGATTTAAATTTATTTGTGATATCAATAAATTTATTGATAGATAAAACGTTTAAATTTCCCATGCTGGAAAATTCAAAAAATCTCTTATCAACCTCGGCAATATCATCTTGTTCTGGAATAGCAATTTCAATGTCATAACAGGTTTCAACCTCGCCTATCGCATTATGTAGTCGAATATTTACAAATCCACTCCGCATCGTGGCAAGCCGATTTACGAATGAATTAATCGACATTTCACTTCCGTTTACCCAACAAGTAGTGGTATTCAAACAATGAATTTTTGAGGTCGAAATTTCTTTTGAAATCGCATGTTTTGAACTTACAAACTCAATTCCGTCAATAATTAGAATCGGCTGATGAAAAGGGTGTTCTTCAAAACGGTGAAGACTCAACGAAATAAAATCTGGAAATTTCTTATTGCATTGAGAACAACAATGCTTGACCGGTTTAGGAGGAACATAGTCCCCGCCCAAACCGGTTAATTCATGAAATTCCAAATAGCCTGTTGTCCATAAACCCATGGATTCCCCTGATATTTATTTTAAATCTAGTAGCAATAAGAACAGGCCAGCGATACTTCGCCGTTTATATTTTATGTATTAATTATTTTTTTGTCTTGCTTGCTTTTTTCTGCCAGCGTTAAATAATGGTCATTAATACGTTCACCCTTAAATTTATGAAACCATGGAGCCGATTCGACATCTTTGCCGCGGTCTTTGTCCCAAGTGATGTTAAGTTTGGGTTTTCTGTTGTGACGCAAAACCTCAGCCCTCATGAAGGGGCGGATGTTTAGGCGTACGCCATCATCCAGGTCGGGGTTCCAGCCTACAGGCTGTTCTGCAAGCGGCTTCCAACGGACGAAAATATCGTGGCCCTTCTCGCCTTCGAGAATCAGCTCCAGGCGGCGCTTCAGGTCTTGTGCTGCAATCAACCGGGCCTCGGCGCCATCTACCTGCTCACGCACTCCACTTTCCTGCTGGCGAATCCAGTCGCCCAGGTAGGTGTGGATGAGTCGCTCCAGGTTTTTGGCGTTGAGCTTGTGATAATTGACCAAGGCCCCGAAGCCATCTTTCAATCCATCCCAGACATGCCAGACAAAGGGGCGGTGCTGAAAACGCTTGGCGTGTTGCTCGAAAAATTTTTCGCGCAGCCACACGTCCAACCCTTTGTCGGCGCAATCGACATCAGTCAGCAGCTTGGCCAAGATGGCTGGCTTCCAACTTCCGGGCTGCACAGTCTCCCAAGCTGCAATCAGCAGCGACAATAGGCGGTCGTGGGCGGCTTGTTCTCCGCGAACAGAAGGCAGACAAACGATACCATCGTCATCGACATGCTCGGACAAGGTGTCGCATCGGGCTATCCAGCTGCGGGCTTCGTCGGCGAGTTCCATTGTGTCGTCAGATTCGGCGGGCCAACGGTAGCCGAGCAGGCGAGCGACGGCGACTTGTAAGGGGTCAGTGGCGGGAAGTGGATGGCCGTGGAACAGCCACTGGGTAAGGTCGTCAGAATATGGTTTTGGCAGGCCATTAGGGTAGCGTTTTGTGGCGACTTGCTGCCAGTAGGCTAGGTCGAATGGAACCTCTGCAAGAACTGAAGTCGACACCGCAAGTGAAGGATTCTGTCGGCGGACTTCAGTGTGATACGCGTCAGAGAAAATGAACGTGCTAATCGCTAGTAAATTATTGGGTTCATTGGGGATGAGCACAGCGACCGACTGGTCAAATATTGTTCCGAAATATTTGTAGGAATTGAGGTCGCGCATTCGACTAACTGCTATGCCATTCTTGCCCCAAGCCTCTTGGCCGCGACGCCAACTGCCTCCTAGCCGTCCATCTAATGATTGCACGAATGAAAAGAATTCACCTCGCCCACCTTCCCACAAGAACGCTGAATCTAGCCCATCTATTTCTGAATCGCTGGTTCCAGCAGTCTGTTGCAAGTTCCATCGCGACTCATTTGCAGTAATTTCCCAGAATTTTATTAAGAATCTCGGGCTATCACCGCAGTTAATCCCGGGGTGTGAATAACAGAATCTAGCAAGAAGAGGGAGTTCAGCAGCATCTTCAATCAGGATACGACTATCTGAGTTTTTGAGCTGCCCCTTCTGGCTCACGGAAACTACGTCCGCACCACTGCGTAGTAATGCAGCCTTCTCTACCGCCGATTTCGGCGGGCTGGCGTCCAAGCCGCGCAGTTGAAAATCTTCCGCAGCTAGGGTATTGGTTTGGGTAAGCAGAATGATGAAAGCGCCTGCTGCCTGCGGGCTGTCGAAGCCGCCTTCACCTAGCCGCGCCAACAGGTTCCACTGAACACGCTTTAACAACGACTCTCGCTGCTTCTTGTAACTAGTCAAAAACAACCAGTTCTGCGGCATCACGATTTGCACTACTCCTTTGCCATCGGTCTCGGTTAATTCAAGACATCGCTCCAAAAAGACATTAGCCAGGTCATTCTTCGCATCCGGATAGTGGGATTCGCAGAACTTCTTGAGTTCATCATCTTGTTTACCACGGGCCAAGTAAGGCACGTTGGTAATGACCAGTTGATAGCGTTCATTAAGCAGAGCCGCCGCATCCATCAAGCCACGGGCAGCTAGGGTCAAGTCCCAATGTTCGTCGTTCACGTCACGACCTTCGCCCCACAAAGTGGGCGAAGCTTCGGCCGATAGGGCTTGGTTCAATAAGTCGTGCAGCCCCTCGAATTCGAACAAGCCGAGCTCATCTGTCATGCCACGTTTGGGTGACAGCAAGCTACCCAAAATCGGCGCTTGCTGAAAGCTATTGTGCAGGTGGTGCAGCTCTTGGCGCAACATAGTCGCATGTGGTGCGTTATCGGGCACCAGTGCTTCCCAATCGGCCGCCTTTCCGGTGACTTTCAATCCGCAGCACGCAATATTCGGTGATGGCATATCGGTACGCACGCCAAGGGCGTTGCCCTCTTCGTCAAGAAAGCGCCAAGCGGTTAATGCCAGCGCAAAGACCGCGATTTCCACGCAACGGGCATCCAGCTCCAGTCCGTGCAAGTTATTGGCCAGCACGGCATCGACCGCATCCATCGCAGATAATCCCTCGGTGGCCATACGCATCGGTACCAAGAGTAAAAAAGCTGAAACCAAAAAATGGCCGGAGCCGCAGCTTGGGTCGAGCAATTTAAATTCTGTCAAAGTATCGGGCCAGCCTTCAAATTTACCAGCGGCCGGGGCACCGTCGCCCATAGTCCGCAGGTAGGTCAGCGGCACTGGGCAAGTTTGACCCGGATGGCGGGTTACCCACCAAGCTCCCAGCGAGTTGTGCAGCAAAAAGTCCACCATGTAAGGTTCGGTGAAGAGCTGCGTGACGGCGGGCAGCTCGTCCGCACCAATCTTGACTTCTGAGACGTTAACCTCGTCCTTGCGTTTGGCTTGCCAGAACTGGTAGACCCAGCCCAGGCTGTCGCTGGCCTGGAAGACTTCATTGGGTAAATTCGATAAGAGCTTTTCTAATTCTCTTTGATGTTCAGGTGCAAAAATTACCGTTAGGGCTGGCGATTGTGGTTTAAAAATTTGTGGCAGCATACGTGCTGCCAAGATACCCGCCAACTCCCAACCACTTTTTGCTCCTAAGGAGGTGCTGACATCTTGAGCTAGCTCATCGCATTCTGACAATGTCACTGGCGCACCAGGCTCCCACATCAATAGGTGATTCTCTGCAAGGAATCTTGCAAACAGCATGCGGTGCCATTGTTCGTAAGCGACCTCCCACACCAAATGACGAATTTCCTGGCTGTCGTCTTTATGCTTAACGTCCCCTAACTGGCGACCATGAGCACGCAGGCGGCGACGGAGCAACTTTTGCTCATCAGTCAAATGGCTGTGCGCGTCTTTTTCATCCACTCCAAGATTAGTCAAGGCAGCCATGGCGGCGATTTCGGCAATGTTGCGGGCAGATTTGACCGTATTTTCTAGCTGAGTGCGTAGATTTTTAGCAAGTGGTTGGTGCAAAGTAGACATTTGTGATTTTTCTAATTGGTTAGTTCGGCATCTTCTAACTTTGTGGCAAATACTAATCATTTATAACGCGACTGGTCCATTTCTTAATTTTTCGAGCAATATGACTTCCACTTCATTTATCCACGACTTCACCTCATCCGGAGTATTGAAAGTTCGTTTAGGTAACTGGACGTGCGTGACATTCGGCAGAAGCAATTTAGCCGCATCATGTCGAACTGAATCAAAGCGGGTTCGCATTGCTTGGGTTCGTTCAATCCAGCGTTGCAAGTGACAAGTATCCAGCGCGTCTACCAGAGCTTCTGAACTAGAAAGGTCAAGGTTTTGAGGTGCGTCGATGTTGTGGTCTATAACCAATTGATTTTGTTGCTCCGTCGTTAGTTTTATCCAACTAGCATCCAACGCGAGTGAACTTGTCTGTGCGGCGTATTCATCCTTAAATGCGGTCAATTTAGCATTGAGAGCCTGACGCAATACATCCACAGTCTTGTTCAATACTGGCCGCACGGGGTCAGGCTCAACCAATAAACTTCGCTGCGCCAAAATTGCGTTCATCTCAGCTTTGATACCACCGTAAGGGCCAAGGTCCTTGGCATGTTCAACTAATCCGGATAGCTGATTCCAGACTGGCAATTTAGTTTGAATTGCATTGGCGGCCGATTCCCATTCTTTTGCTAACTTAGTTAATTCGTCCGCACGATTAAATAATTGATTCAGTAAATCGTTTCCTGAAAAGCCTTCCAATTCGTGAACAATTTCTAAATTTGGAGCTGATGGTCGCGGTGCCACTCCGCCAGCATTTTCTGCAAGTATTTTCAATTTAGCGATGAGGAATGGAGCCTTAACAAGTTCATCATTTGGCTGACAAGCGACGCCAAGACTCGTGAACAACGTTCGAATTCGAATTTTCTGCACCGGAGAAATAGTGACATTTTCTTGGCGGAAGCTTGCTTGGGTTAGCTTATTTCGGTCCAAGCTCTTGGCATCGACTGGCTTTGATGCTGCATCTGTTGCACGCAAATGTCCAGAAACCAACAATACAAACAGTGCGCCATCAATCGCATCACGTGACCAACCAAAAGGTGGACTCTCAAAATTATCCCTGACGTCACCTCCTTTTGCGCCCTGGCTACCACAAAATGCTTTAATTTTTTGACAGACCGGATGCTTATCAACTTCCTGGGTATGACCAACTGCTTTAAGCGCTTCAACATTTCCCTTGCGCGCTTCCTCGACTACTCTACCCCATCCATCATGGTCGGCAAAATCAAAATCTTTATATAGGCGGACTACTGATGATTTTGCGGCACGATTAAATTTATCAAGTAAGTCATTACCTTCTGAAATCTCTTGGCCACCAGCTTGGAAGACTTTAACTGTTGCGAACAATTTATCAACCAAATCTGAAATTTCCTTCTCCGCATTACGACTTCGACTCTCCATAGAACGTTGGGCATCTCGCCCTTCTTCCGTACTTGGCGTGCCTTTTCGATTCAGCGTCCCCTTTGCAGCTTCCAGCGCAACTATTGCATTGGCTAAGTCTGTTTTGCTTTGTGCCGGCATAAAAGCAAATATTGTCGGATTATCTGCTCCCCTAGCACGAGCTTCAGCCAAAACTGATTTTTCTTCAGTTTGCCATCCGTCTTGAATCCACAGGTATATCGTCTTAACGCTATCTTTTGGCAATACCTCATCAAAACATAATGTTAAGGGTCTCACTTCATTCGATTTGCCTTGAACTGCGCGAACTTTTGAATGAATTTGTCTAAATCTTGTTTTAAAAAGTTCAGCCCGTTGCACTTCTATGCGCTGCGGTGCCGCTTTGAGTTCCGCCTCCTGTGAACGAAATTCATCGTACCAAGCGCTTGACTCTCTTGTCTGCAACCTATATTCGGCACCATGAGCGCCATCGAGGACCATAATAAGGCGGTCCTTTCTTTGAAGTTCATCTAAAAGGGGGGGTAATGCCTTGCGTAACTCAGAGGACCCAGACTTAAGGTCGGTCACCAAAAGGTCGGCAAGCACATCATCCGTAGCCTTAAGGCCTATATCCACCGCTGCCTCTGCAGGGAGCTTATTGATAAGGTAAATAAGCTTAAGTAATTTCCCTTTTAACTGGCTCGGCACGTCCCCGGCTGAGAATTTTTGGACACTTTCAAATACTTCGCGAGGCAATTGCGCCGTTGAAACCAAGTTCGCAGCAATTTGGTCATAGAGAAAATCACCTGAAACGACATGACCTAAGGGAACGTCTGCAGTATCCATTACAGCCTCATGCACTACCCGTAACTGACTACGCAATTGGGAAACCGTACCAGTGGTGTCGATTGTACGAAGTACTCGCTCCCAAAAGCGCCGACGAACTGGCAGGAGCGGATAGTCCGAAGTCATTATCGATTCGTCTTCGGTGACATGTTCAAGTTTGGTTCCACGCAAGTGACGAGAAATTTCCCCTAAATTGCTGCGCCAAACATCTTCAATTGCAGGCTGTGCCGAAGGCTTTTTGGCCAAAATAATTTGGCGAGTGACATTCTCAACATCCCAATCTCCAAGCATCACAGGTATCGGAAACCGCGCCATAATACGCTGAAGATTTGCCATGCCAGACAACGCTGATTGACCGGTACCAACGAACAAGAGGCGACCATGAAAATGCTTACAAAGAGTTTCTGTCACCTCTTGAACCAGATACGCTTTCTGAGTATCACTTCCTATGTACTGCTGCATTTCATCTAGCACAACTAGAGTTAAGGGGAACTTTCCATTTTCCGACAAAGCATCAGTAATGGCCGTCACAAGCTGGTCATTAGTGATATCCATCACCTGAGGAAATTGCGCTTTAATAAAATTACGAGCCGCCAATTCGGTATCTGCAAAATCAGGATGGGCTTTCATCACAGCTTTCGCCAGATGTCCTGATACATAAAGGTGTGGCAGTTCTTGAATTAGTGAGCGACCAGCTTTGACCAGTTCCTTTTCTACCGATTCCAGCAACCCTTCACGCTTAAGCCACATTACAAATTGTGCTTGCGGATACTGTTCAGGCAACCCTTTGGATTTAAAAACAATACCAAGTAGTGCTAATCGAACGTTGTCACCTGCACCAGCACCAAGTTTTCCTGCAGCCGCATGCAAACCTCCATTGCGCTTTCCTTGGGTCGATAATTCTTTAAGACCATCAACAACTGCTGTAGGTAGTTTGGACAAACTACGTGCTGTTGCTCCATCAGGAAACTCAAAATTGGTCCAAAGATTACGCAACATTTTGGCCAAATGTGATTTACCGCTCCCATAGAATCCGGAAATCCAAATACCAGGTTGTTCTGACTGATTCGTCAAATTTTGCAGAAAAATATCAAGAATAGTTTCAAGTCCTTTTTCATATTGTCCATCGCAGACAAAACTTTCAAGCTCATACCTTAGTACCGCAAGCGCTGCGTCAGATTGGTCTTCAGATACCTCAGCGACACCATTATTGGCTAACCGATTTTGCTCTGGAGCTTTGACGTAGATTTCCCTGTTCAGCATTTTTATATCCTTAAATTTTTATTCTTTAGCTATCAATGGTACGGCAAGGTAATTCCAACCATCTCGCGCATCTAATAATCGATAAGCATGGTTGTCCGGTTGATACTCACCTGGAAAGAAAACAAGCACCCTTCCAGGAACTGAATCTTTGATACCCTCGACAAGAGTGGAAACCCTTGCCAGGCCAAACAAACTTCCCACGCCCAACAATACAACGACTGTATTAGCATCCGCTTCAACTGAAATTTGCTCTTTTAATTTGAGAATTAGGTCTTTGACATACTCGATTACTTCTCCACTCTGGTAACCAGCCAAGTCTTCGGGGCACTCAAAATATGCTTCTCGATATTCCTGCTCTGATATCCAGTCTGGAAATGAATTAGTGATGTCGATTAGGAGCCAACGATAATTACTCTGAAGCGTAACCAGTTCAAACTCCCCAATGTTCGCCCGCAGACGCAACTCATCTTCTTTGTCATAAACGGCAAAAATTACTCGTTGAATGGCGGCCAACCCAACTTGCCAGGGAACCGTAAGGTGGTCACGATAGGTCGTAATAAGGCGGTCAATTTTGCTCATTGAGAATTTTTTCTTCTTCTGATGTTAGATATCCAGGGAACCTTACTTCCATTACACCGCCCGCATTCATAAACACCAACAGTCCTCTATTCGCTGCGGATGTCGTCAATTGAACTAACTCTTCGCGAGACCGCTGTAGCAGTTCAATCCAAGTACTATTAAACAATCGTTGACCTGAAAGTCCTTCCAGATATGCTAAGAAAAGGCAAAAGGCAACATTAACGGGGCTTACAACAGGAATGGAGCGATTTTTTTTATTCCGGCCATGCAAGTAACCAGCTCGGGTCCAAGTGCCATTGATATTTTGGGCAATGGATTGCAGCGATGCGGCGCTATATCGGTCAGGATTATTCTTTTCGATGAATTCCTCATGCTCAATTCGTCCAACTCCGTCTCCAACGTGTTTCGGGAGGATGAATTGTTGACTTTGACGAAGCAGTGGGTCTCGGGCTAATGAAATTGTGAGTGCCAACAATGGCCGCGCATCAGATTCGATATCCCAAAACTTTCTAAAAGCGCGGAAGACAGGCATTGAAATATCTAGGGTGTAGAGCTCCATCAAATGACGACAGGTCAACTCACGGGACTTCATTGTTTTTTTACCCAATATGTTGAATTCGATAATTTCACGCGCGTAGTCGTCTCGACTCGCGTCGGGAGACAACTTTTGAAAAAGCTCGCTCACTTCATCGAACATCATTGTTCTAGCAGAATGAACGCCATTTCTCCCAAAACGAAAACCTAATTTGGTCAACGATTCTGATTTTGGACTGTGGTCTACTGAGTTTGCATCTGACATCAAAATATGAAAATTCCCTAAAGAGCGATTGTTTAATGTTAATAACACCTAGCGATAATCACCTTCTCCGCTTCAGGACAGATTCACAGTTTTTCAAATATAAAGACTTTGAGTTATTGCTAAAATAATTAAGATATATAAAAAACATCAATTTAATAATGAATCTACCCTGCCCTTACAAATTCTACTATGCAAGTCAACCGTAAATGATAGGAATATGGAAATATTTACTGAGGAAAAATAAATTCCAATCGGAAATATAAGACACATCCATTCACATGCCTCCAAAACGGGATAAATAGTTCCTTTCATGCAATTTTTATTAAAATACAGAACGAATAGTGATTTGTATATGCCCTATTTAAGTCATTTGCAAATAAATTGCATCTTTACTATTTTTAACCCTGAAATTACCGTGACCAACAGTTATGATGTCGTTAATTCCTTAAAAGCACATCATGAATAACTTATCGTTGGTCGAAGTAATCGATACTCCATTAGATGCAATGCATAGATTCCCACCTGTTCATTACAGAGGGCAGTTGTGGGACTTATCCCATCTAGATTCATTCGCTTTCAGTTGTGAGATTACCCCGGGACATAAGATAGAAGTGGTTGTACTGTTTTCTTGCCATTGTTTTACCCATAGTTTTAAGTGGGAACTGCGGCAACGTCACCAGGTACCAAATAGTGAAATATATAACGATGGAATTGAAGAGCGGGTGCTTTCTCCAGCACGCTATGACCATTCGTTGCTTTTATTGAGAGGTATGGCGACCGAATTGCCCAAGAGACGCATTTGCATAGCAAATAGTGAACAGCTAAATTACATGACCTGGCAGTTGCATAATGCAGACGGAACTCAGTCAATTTATGCGGTTTTCTTTGATGCAGAGCGGGATACGAAACGAAAAGGGCGAGTCATCCTACGGATTCAGTCCGGATATGTTCTCGATAAAGGACTGACAAAACGTCAGAAAGAAGCCAAGAAAGTAAGCTTTAGTGTATTGGTAAAAGCAGCTTACGAAGGAAGAAAAATCAAACCCTAGAAAGACCAACGGCCACCCGAAGGTAGCCGTCGCATGCTGGATTCTCTCACACCGTTACCGATGCTTAACCACTCCAGGTGGTACTTGGTTTCCCAAGCGGCGCTATGCTTTTCACGTCACCAGCTCATGCATAGTTTTTCTGTCTTGTCAGTATATGTGCTAAGGGATAAGCAAGTCAATAATTTCCTTACAAGCGAATATAAGTAAAAGTTCTAGGAATACAACAATTTCCGATTTGGAATTTTGGAGAGATTTTCCTATCCGCCTCCTCCTCGCAAGAACAAAATCGTGGAACTAAAATCTTATTAATAAAATAAATGATTGCAGCCAAGAAATTAAAATAGCAAACCATTACGATTTTAATATCACACACCCCTTTTAGCTCGAAAAGTTATTTAAAACCATAAATGTATAGCATTTAGGCATAAACAATAATGACCACTGATAACTCTGATTATCAGGTGCAGTTTTTTGCTGCTCGTTGCAATTCTTTCATTTCACGTATCTGGCGGATAATTATTATGTGCGTTATACTATACTCATAATAAATTTAAGAATTCAATGGATGCCGTCCAACAAAATGGAAAAACCATGACCTTGAAATTCGAGTTGGTTGATGCGCCCAAGAACCTCCCTGCCATATCCGGCGAAAATTTCAGGCACCAGATAGAAGAAAGTATTCTGGAATTTTTTTGTGCCACCATCAGTAATAAGAACACCCGGCGCACTTATATGTCAGGAATAAAAAGCCTTGTCGACTTTGGCGAAACCAAGATGAGTATTAAGCTAGTCGATATGCGTCCAATGCATATTGCCGCTTGGGTGGAAGATTCGACACGTATTAACGCAATAACGACTGTGAGAGCTCAGCTATCCGCCGTCAAAATGCTTTTTTCCTACCTTGTGGTAAAGGGATTGATTGAGAGCTCTCCAGCCCATCACATAAAATCCCCTCGGTTCTCCAGGGAGATTGGAACCACTCCAATTATGTCAGCCGAGGAAGCTAAACGGCTTCTGGCTTCCATCGAAACCACTACAATAAAAGGACTCCGCGACAGGGCTCTGATTGCAGTTAGTCTGCTAACTTTCGCACGAGTGAATGCCCTTATTGGAATCAAAAGAAAAGACATCATCCACGAATCCGGACGCACATTTATATTGCTTTTCGAGAAGGGTTCAAAATCCCGACGTATTCCGATGTCATCGCTATTGCATGATTTCTTAGAGCCCTATTTAGCCCATGCTTGTAATGGGATAGATGCCTCAGTTGAAGACCATTTATTTCGCTCGATGGCATCAAGCGGCCGTAACGCCCCCTTAACAAGAAAGCCGCTCTCGCAACGTGACGTCTGGGACATAATTCAGAAACGTGCGAATAAAATCGGGCTATATGGTTTATCTCCGCACTCGATGCGGGGCACCGGCATAACAAGTTTTCTGAATAACGGTGGTCAGTTAGAAATAGCGAGACAAATGGCTGGACACAGCGATGTAAAAACAACGATGTTATACGACCGCCGAGGCAGTCGGGATTTGCAGTCGGCGTTCGAAAAAGTGTTATAAAAATGGAGCTTAATGTTGGTGCAGAGCTGCATATATCGTTCGCTTTTATAGACATAGCGACAACAAATTCTATCGTTGAAAATCACCTTGAAAATTTTAATGAATCACCCTGAATTCACAATTATCTGACTAGGACTTAAATGAAATCAACGAACAAAACGTCTACAGCATTGGCCATTTCATTGTTAGCCGCCTCTTTAATGTTAACGGCCTGGTTGGCAATACTGCGTACGACAAAACTTGGACTTTTAGGACGGGTGCGGTTTAAATCAGAACCCTGTTTTGTAAATCCCCGTGTATGCGAGGATTTGTCAAAGAAGGGCTCTCCATAGACCGGCTAACTTTTTTAATTTTTCTTTGACTGCGTAATATTCACAGCACCAAATCAATGTTTAACTGACCTGGTTCTCACAAATTAAATTAACGTTGGAAGGCCTTTGTGCAAGAGAGGAACGGCAGTGACGAACAGATGAGGAAACCATTGTAGAACTAACTGCTCTGCCCTTTTCGCACCAAAGAGATTTACCACCGCTTTTGTTCTTCATCGCGCCTGCGATGCGCGGAAACATCTACTCACATTTGAATTTGTTTACTGAAAACCAAGTAAGGTTTTGGCCCCCCTCAATTACGGAGTGATTAAAACGCGTAGCGTAAATCACGGAGTAATAGTTTTAAAAGACTTAGTGATTTTAGGATGGCCACAAGCCAATGAATCCGGGCCTTGTAGCGCCCAACTATGACCTCTATGTTGTTTAAACCGACAAAATCGTTCTGAACTATGGCCTTTTTGTTGCGCCAAAACTGGCTTTAGGCAGTCACTAGCCAGGCTAAATATGACGTATTTGACGAAACAAATGTGTATAAGATATACTGCACATATCAAATATACGATAGAAGACTAACATGGCTACCGCAAATGAACTCGTTGTGAAATCAAATAAAATTATTGAGGCTAGCTATCGCCTAACTTTGAACGAGCAACGAATTATCCTTTTCGCAATCAGTCGAGCACGGGAAGAGGACAAATGTCTCCCCAAGATTGAGCCTGTCACAATTTCGACAGAAGCATTTGTAAAGCAATTTCCAAGCGTGGCTAAACAGCATGTGTACAAGCAACTTAAAGATGCTATGGACTCTCTCTACAAACGTCGATGTCACTACGTTGACATCAACGACACTACAAAACGTCGACGTAATAATAAAATTCGCTGGGTTACCAAATCCAGGTCTGTTGATATCCCCGATTGCATTCAGGTAATTTTTAGTAAAAAAATTGTTGAGAATATAGCGCGCGTCGAACGTAAGTTCACAAAATACTCGCTTGAAAATATTAGCCGTATGACTAGTGTTCACGCTATTAGAATGTATCAGCTACTCGTTCAATATAAGGGCATTGGTCGTCGGGAGATAACGCTAGAATGGTTACGCAATGCTCTCCAACTTGAAGACACCCATAAATTAACCGCGGATTTTACTAAAAAGGTGCTTGATATAGCTGTTAGTCAAATTAATAAACATAGCAATTTATCGGTGAACTACACGTCAAAAAAAACAGGCCGTGCTATCACATCGTTTATTTTTAAAATAAAAGATAAGTCCACATTAAAAAAAATAGGGGCCGGAGGACAGACCGCTCCGATACCTTTCGAGGATTTTGCGGCTGAAAATGCGGTGGCATTTTGACGAGAATGTCCTTTTCAACCGTCTAAAAAGCACTTTAATTTACTTGGAGCCGTGATGAAAGTGACTATGCTTCCCGATGCCAAAAAAACCATCTCGATGGGTGAAGAGTATTTAAATTTTCTTGGCACGCCTCACCTTTGCCAAGATGGCGCATTCCGTCCACACGCTCCTAACTGGTTTATTGATGCGCTACGTAGAGTCCACTCTGAATCAGCGAAGAAAATACCTAAATACAACCTGAGTACCTGCCTCGATGGCTCCAACAAAAGTTTTATCGGAAGGGTTTATTTTATCAGCGACCTCCATCTTTTCCATGTCAACATAGTCAAATTCGTAGGTATAGAAAAGCGCCCTTTTCATAGCACGGAGGAGATGAATTCTGTTATCGTCGCCAATATTTTGAACACGGTGTCAAACGGAGACATCCTTATCATCGTTGGCGACATCACTTTCGAACGAGTTGTACCAGGCTCTGGCTACCCGGAAACCAATAAAATAATCCATGAAATCCAAAAAATGGGTGTCTATATTATTAACGTCATCGGAAATCACGACTGCACTAAAGATGGCCATATCATGAAATTAGCCGTTGATGAAGTCTACGCGTCACTAAACTTTGAATACAAAAGCCGTACAATTTTCGTTAGCCACTATCCGGTCGACGTTGCTTTTTTGGACGCGAAGCCAGGAACGTTAAACCTCCACGGGCACACCCACGCATCAATCTGGGAGCTACCAATTTTAACTTCGCTGTATCCTAAAAACGAATCAGAATTTCGACATATAAGCGCCAATATCGAAACCACTGAACTTCGTCCAATGACTATCGAAGAACTCCTAGCACGCCCTGGGCCCTAATTAAATTTTTCACCTATCAAAGGAATAAACATGAATACTATTAAAAAAGAAATCGTCCTGATTCGAGGTCTCCCCGGCAGCGGCAAGACAACAATAGCTAAAAAGATGACCGAGCATACTCACGTTGAAGCCGATATGTTCTTTGAGCGGACTGGCGAATATGTTTATGTTGCGTCAGAAGTTAGAAATTCGCACGCATGGTGCCTTGAGAAAGCCAAAGAAGCGGTTGCTAAGGGCAATAATATAGTTATATCGAACACTTTTATGAAGAAATGGGAAATGAAACCGTACCAAGATTTAGCTCAAGAGCACAACTATTCTGTCCGTATTTTAGTGGCGGACGGCAGCTACCCTAATACACACGGTGTTACGGCTGAAAAAATGGAAATATTCCGAACATGTTGGCAAGCCTAATTCAGCAGCAAAAAAATATTATAAAGACTTATTTCGATGACGAATATCCGCATTTGCAACTGACGAGATTAGACGTTCATCAGCGAAATGGCGTTGGAGAAAATCCGGGTGAAGGTCACTCGCCAACTGAATTTTCAATTTATTTTGTCTTCTCTTCAAAAGCGAACATGTTGGCCTTGGCATCATTGACCGCGTGATGTTCCATCACGCTATTGATTTGAAAATATGACTCGTGCTTTTTGGCATTAATTTGTTGACCGATATTTTCACCGCGAACATTTTTGGGTAACCGATTATTGAGTGCTCTGATAAACCAGTTCCAATCAAGATTAGAATCATAACAAACCACCACTTCTGGCTGGTTTAGTTCATCAACCCATCCAATGATTCGACTACCAAGCTCTTCAATGGAACAACATTGAACATTTGCCGAGCCGCTTAAGAGTGGGAACACCATTTGCAGAACGAACTCGCTACAGTCACTAATTTTGACGGGCAACTCAGCATAAAAGACCTGACCACTTTGAGAAATCAACGCCATTGAGATTAATTTCATGGGGCCGGAATCAAGATTTGTAAATTCGGTATCGATGAATACTCGCATCCAATCCTCTATGGCCGTGTTGAGTTAATGAAAGAAAATTTATTGCCACGCGCATCGTGCAACGCGTGATGCCTGATAACACTTTCATCAGCAAAGTAAGATTCCAGCCGCTCAGGGTCGAGCCGCTTCTCGATAGCGATGGACTCCCTAGCGTACCAAGGGAGCTCATTGCCAAATAAATCCATCAACAAGGCGTAATCGGTAAAGCAGTCGTACATTATAGTGACGTCCTGATTGAAGGACAGGAACCAGGCCTCTAGACGCGCCCTTAGCTCGGATTTAGATGCACAGATGGCCTCTGGCGACTTGAAAAGCAGTGGTAGTACTGTGCTTCGTACAAAAGCATTGCAAGCCGATTCGTCAAAGGATGACAGCTCCGCATAAAATTCCTGCCCTGAGTCGCTCACGAGTGCAATTGAAATTAAATCGAGGCCATCGAGAAAGTCTGTAAATTCCGTATCTAGGAACAATTTCATTTGATTGACCTCCATTATTGTCATTCACTGCATTGGCACTTCGAATGAATCACACCACCAACAACAAATAACGCTTTGGAAGCACCAAATGTTGACTCCCGTAAAATTAATATTTACCACGAAATAAATGGTTGAATCTGTAAAGTAAAGCCTCCATCGTTCTCCCGGCTGGTCAGTCAGTCAGTTCAATTGCCTTGGTGGCCACCTGCACGCTAACGACACCATCATGCACCCCGCCGTCTGCAACCTGAATCTTCGCGTTAAAAACCGTACCGAGTAGCAGATGCGGCAGGCTGAGAAATGACGCTCTGGTAGGCCGAACCGCACCAATGGACATACTCAGCACTATCAATTCCCCCAATAGCGATTCTATGAACTTGTTTTAACTGGACTGATACGATACACTAAATAAAGTATATATTGCACATATTAAGGAAAAGAAATGGACAATCGCCTTAACGACTTCAGTTACTGCATAAACGTTAATGGTGACGCCTTTTTTGATGCATCTGAAACCCCGGAGCTCACTCGACGCCCCAAAGCTGGCGAGTTGATGGAGATACCGGTAGCCGACCAGGAACGCCAAAGTGCCGCCTTGTTACATGTGACAACAGCACTACCAATGCCTGTCCTTTTCCACTTTCCTTTATACGCACACAACGTATCTGTAAAAGTAGTCCTCCTCCGCGCCAAGTCTGGATACATATATGCTGTAGCCGCGGCAATAACTGAATGCATTCTCATTGACGATGGCTCCGTTCAAGTCGGTGAGAGGATTTATCATAGAACGAAGCTGGATGGGCACCGCCCGAATCCGGGCTGGTTTCATAGCTTCATAATGCCATTCACCGAACCAATAAATCATCAGGCGGGCTTCACAGCATTCAAGGGTGCAGTGCAAGACGGCTTCAATGTTGACTACACAACACTTGCATTTAGCGAGTTCCTGAAAGATTGCGTCCGCGAAGCAGTGAAGAAAATAGACCCGGATTTAGGTACGCGCATCCGCACTATCAATAATAAACATCTAGATATCGACATGACCACCAACCGCCGAAAGCTTGTTCGGTCCTTGTCTGCTCGTCTCCGGATGCACGCCATGGCGCCAAGGCACGGCGTGGCGCCAAAACCAGTACAGCGCAAAACCACAATGAGGTCGTCTATTTTCAAAGAGCCGGCACCAAAATGCGTAATGGTCATCGAGCAATCCATGGAAATCATCAAGCCCTTTGTCTACGTAGTCGCTGAAAAGGCTCGTGAGGTCAACAATAGTGTGCTCATGCAGCACTTGTCGGCCGGACTAACGCGCCCATTGCTGATGAGCCCAAAACCTGAAGTCTTGCTGCCCCTTTATGAACAGTTCGCCAATTTCAAAGATGCCATTGATGTTGTTTACGATAACTTGTGTTTGGCATCAAGGGGGAAGCCTACCCCATTCCACATACAGCCAATGTTACTGAGCGGTTCTCCTGGTATTGGAAAATCCGAACTAATTTTTTCGTTAGCTAAGGCGTTAGGCTTCCGTGGTCGGTCGGTCACTGAGATTGACATGAGCACCAGCAACCAAATGGTTGTATGCGGGTCTTCAAGTAACTATGAATCAAGCCGGCAGGGAATCCTACTTGATACCTTCCTTGATGAAGATTCCTATGCCAACAGTTTTGTTCTAGGCGACGAGCTGGACAAAGCAGGAAGCAATGGAGACCGTCATTCGATTAGTGGTAGCCTGCTCTCGCTGTTGGAATCGAGCTCTGCTGCTAAATTCCATGACCTGTTTTTGGATAACAAGGTGTCGATGAATGCATCGGCGTTAAATTGGGTCTTCAGTTCGAATGGCACCGAGTCTATTAGTGAACCTTTATTGTCTAGGATGGATACTATTCAGTGCAGGGCACCCAATCTGCTTGAACGCAAATTAATTGCCTCGAATATATATAAGCAGATACTCATTAATAACGAGGATTCATGGGGAAAGACGTTCCCCGCGGATTTAAATCAGGACGTAATCGAACTGCTGGCATCAAATTGTGAATCCCCGCGGGCGCTAAAGATGGCGATAAACCGAGCACTCGGAGCGGCTGGCCGGGACCAGGCTCATTCAATATCTTGCGACCATATTTTGTTGACGGTGCCACAAACCAAAAGACGGATAGGTTTTTGATATGCTGGGCTCATCAAAATTATTGTCAGACATGTCTGAGATTACCCGTTATTGCGGCGTCTATGAGTCAGGTAGCTCCTTTGAGACAGGTACCTACGCGCCTCAGGAGTTCCTGCGGATGTTGCGTGATTACTTGGCGAGTGGTGGCGCCGAGTTGGAGGCCCCGATGCGGATTTGGGTGCCTTGGGAGGGAAGTAGCTTCACCGGTACCGTACTGCATGCTGCCGTGACTGTGTGCTCATTAGATGCAGTCAAATTACTCCTGCATCACTCCAATATATTTGCTTTAACTTCAGAGGGGCTGATGGCCAGCCAAATTCTTGAGCGACTCTTCAAGTCGCTTTGCTCCCGCATCAGGAATGAAGAGAAGATAATCCATATTGATAGCTATGTTGAATCCGCGCTGGGTGCTTTTGCGTGTCCAGAAGGCTATGAGATGTAATTTCAGACTGACAATTCAAAAGAAATACAGTCTATCCTGCACGAGGCAGAACGGCAGCATGTTAAATAATCCTGTGAAGGTCCATCCCTTGTGGGCGTTGCTACGCCTATTGCAACAACAAAACAGAAACCCGCAAAAAGAGAGGCCGAAAAGCAGGCCGATTGCATTGGAACCACCCTAATGTAAATGCTCGATGTCTCAGGCTATACCACTGCCCTTAATCTCTTCAACATCATTACCCACTTAAAAGCAGCTGAGTTAATCTGCCCTTCCCTTTTTGCTTTGCTTCGTTAGTGCTGTGCAGTGCGGTTTTATTCCTATTTTCAGTCCTAATTATGCCTGCTATCAACCCCTAAATCTTGACAGTTCCATTTATGTGAGATGCACTATGATAGTGCCCACTTTAACCCTAAAAGTTTCTGTTTTTGACGTGTACTTTTTTGCCTTGTCCACGTTACAGATACGCTCAATCTGTCTAACGCACGTACAATAAAACGTCAACTTCTCCATATAGAAAACCCAAAATAAACACTTGAAAATCAAACTTTTCGAAAAGGCAAAACAGTGTTACCTAAACGTCGACTCTGCGCATGATTCCCCCTGACTTCCAGCACCCCGCAAAGTTTCACCATCCCTATTCAGCTCTGGCACCATACTCCAACAGGAAACCAACCAGGCACGAATCCACATACCAAGCTCAAAAGAAACCATCAATCCCCGCCTGAAACCAACCAATGTCACCATTTGGTAGACACTGCGACCTCAAAAGAAATCAAAGAGAACTTTTGCGTATTCAAAGGGAATCATTCAGGACGTAATGATGCACAAATGTACGCCAGATGGCCATCTCGGAACCAACAGGGCATCGATTGTGCATCGATTGAACCCAATCAGCTCTCAATCGTAGTAACTCGTAACTCATGTGTACTTCACTTGTGCGACAGTTGTAGACAAACTGATGTCACTTCCATTTCTATGGGATATACAAACTCCGTTTCCACTTGACGTTCCAGTTTATGTACGGTGCGAAATCCTATTTACTCTTGACGATTGTGTTTATGTACGGTGTTAAATCGACTTATTTCGAGCGTTATAGTTTAATGATAAACATTGATTGCCCAATGTTTCGGAGAGTGGCCTTGACACTTCAGTTTATGTACGGTGTGAAACACCCCCATTTTTACGGTTCTGTGGATTATAGACTTACGATAAACTTTAATCATTTAATGTTTATCCTATATCACTGACATTTTGAGTTCTTTGCGCTATACCGGAAAACATAGATTAATAGAAACTTTGAGGGTATCAATGGTTTTCATTAATCACGAAACCATTATCAGGTATGAGAGCAGGCTTACTTTCGCGAGGCCACACGTTTATCATATTTTGTAATCGGTTGAATTTCTTGGTTATTTGGATAGAGTTCAGTTGTCACCCAATTGATAAAAGAAAAGGCTACAGATGCGTCGCTCAGACTATTAAAGCCGGTTGACCATTCTTTTTTCTTTACGCCGTCTAAATCGGTAACCGATTTTAAATACTTGCGCATACCTTTAATTTCACTTGGTTGGTACCCATTAAATTCTTTAACCAAGTCCGATATCATCTTGCGCAATTTTTTGGCGGTAACGGGCCGACCGTCCGGAAACACGACATCTTGGAGAAGAATATCCACAGGTACGACTCTACCAGTTAAGCCTCCCCCACCTCGACTACCGGAGCCCGTTGCTCGCGGCCTTTTACCGCTTTCATCGATTCTACCAATATCTAAGGATGGAGCAATTTTAAAAAAATGGAGGCACCCACTGTAATCTCCCCGTTTTTCTTTTTCTCTAAGTTCCCGCTCCCATGGTCGCAAGGTAAAAAACTGAACCCAAAGCAAACTGAAAAACTCTCTTGCGGACTTGCACTTAATTTCCGGCGTAGCCGCCAATACATTCGCACGTGCCCACATTTCCGCATAACATCTGGTGTTTACCTTGACGTAAACCTGTTTTTCCTTAACAACCTCATTCACATCCAACATTTCCAACTTTTTCCCGGGGAATGCTTCAGAGATTGCAATTTTCAATATGTCCAATTCCTTCAAAAGCTTTGATTGCAACGGAGTTTGTTGATTTTTGACGTCTTTGGCCCCATTGCTTTTTGTCTTCACAACCATCTCCACAACTCCTCATTTTATATACAGAATATCTTGCTCACACTTTAAGTTATCGGCTTCAGGTTCGCAAGTAAACATACTTGTTACTTGCTCACCCTTCATTGGGCTGCAATGAAAATATGATTTAAACAATTATTGAAGCACTAAAATCAACCCTCTTGAATCATTGCACAGCAATCCAATTCAAAGAATTTGCCAATAATATTCCGACCCATTTCGTAGCTTCGATATGCTATTGCTCTTGTGAATTGCTATTGATTTTCGCCATTTGCTGATAACTAATTTCGTACGATAGACTGTACATAGCGAACTTCGCTATGGGATTAACCAAACAGGGAATTTTTAAATGGCATTACATGACAACAGCAAGCCGACCTCTGCGCTAGTGGTCCCTAGCCTATTTACCGGACAGCGCAAATTTGGCGACCTTCGATACATGGACAACGGAGATTTTGACCGGGTCTACTCTGAGGTTTTTGCTGTTGTGCATGATGCGGTTAAAAAGCAAGGCTTTTGGGCTGCTGGTGCATTTTTACTTCAAGTGAACAACTCCGGGAAAGTTGGTCTAGCATTCCCCGCAAATTTTGCACCCTTATTTAAAGAGAAGGGTGCCCTTGGTAAAGAGATAGCTGCAGAATACATTAATCACATGCTCAAATTTGATGCGTGCGATTTTGTGGTAATGGTAAGTGAAGCTTTTCGGTCTCCAGCCAACGACGGGGAGCCTCGCCCAAGCCAACATCCAGAGCGCGAAGAGGTACTAATGTTTAATGTCATGAGTAAGAATATGCAGGCTATTTCGATATGTCAGCTAAGCAGAAATTCAGTGACCGACGCCTTGAAGATTGAGGAAAAAGCAGAGCTGACCTTTGTGAATGATTCCACCGGTATTGCTAAGGGGTTATTTATTCGTGAAGCGAAAGTGTCTCCTGACCGAATGAAGATGCACTAATAAAGGCTGCCGACGCCATAACCGAATTACCCCACACTTGTGAAATTGTTCTTGACGACGATAATGTCGGCAAAAGGATGCGCAGTCTATAAACACGCCTTCCTCTTTAGAGCGCAATCGAAAAATCGAAGAAATCGACCGATGGTAAGCGGCTGCTAAATCCTAAACAAATTCAAAAAGGACCTTAATTCTTTTTATTTCGGCTTCAGCTTTGCTGGGACAAACTTCAGCACCTTAGCGGCATGCTTTGCTTTTTTAAAATTACCAAAACTCTTCAAACTTTTATGGTCCGGAGTTGATTCAATACCATAACCATCAATGTCCTCCGGTGTCGGCCCCGTAGATTCAGCTGCTGCAATACGTGCTTCAGCCTCTTGCATTGCTTTTAAATTGTAATGCTCGCTCAACCGGTTTCGGAGTTCCACAATGTACGTATCAACAGCATTATTAAAGCCTTTAACGGCACCACCATAGCCCTCTTCATTCGTGAATCCAGTTAGTAACTGAATAGTCAGTTGAAACTCATTTGCGCGCTTAAACGTATAGCTATCTGTCCTAATATTTTCATGATTAATGCGCCGAACATTTTGAGTTCTTTTATCAGCAACCACAATATCCCTAGTCCCCATCTCGATTTCAAACGTTGACGGCAACCTTTTGTCCAGCTCTCTGGTCAGCGCGCGACCAAGGAACTCACCCATCGAAATTCCCAAGCCCACCTCCGGCCCTATAGACACCGCTTCAATCCCCACCATCGCATACAAGGACACAAAGCTTTCCATGAAATTGTTAACCAGCTGGTCTACAGTCCGTTCAACCTTCTTTTTAATTACCTTCTTCTTCACTACCTCCTCAGCGACTAGGTAGTCGCACAATTCCTTAGTTCCCTCAACCTCCTCCTGCAACCATCCCTTATCAATCGCCAACTTATAGGCAGTAATCAAAAAATCCAGAAGAGGAGACCGCGATGGCTCTGGACTCAAGTACCGTTTCCACTGCTGCGCACTCCCGCCAAGCGCTATCCCTAACTTGGCGTTACTCAAGTTCCCCGAGTTCTTTTTAATTGCCCGCAGGAGAAGTTCTACCTGCTTCTCCAAAGCTTTTAATTTATCTGGTTGTTGTGGCATCTAGGGGTCCAATACGATTTAGAGGGTCCAATAAGCGATAAAAATGATTTGCGTATGTATGCGTAGTTTGTGAAGGTATTCTAACTCCATCAACTAACGAAACGGAGAATATCGCATGGTACCCAATAAAACAATAGCAGCCAAGCGACTTGGTACCCAACTTGCCGAGGAAGCCAACTTAAGGGCGATGGCGCCAGAAGCATTCCGTGCCCACGCTGACCGTGTAAACGCTGAGTACGCCGCCTGGCATGAAGCCGACGAAGCAATTTGGGCCATCGCCCTGGCGAACTCTAAAAAGCGGGAAGCACAGGCACAGGTTCCAAAGTCGATTCCACGTCGCCGCACTGGCGCGTAATGGATTCGTCGAGTGCACCAGTTGTGCTTGTTGAGCTTATTGAAGTCACTAGGCTCGTGACGATTTCCAAGTTCTCTGAGGTTTCAGGCTTTAGTAAGCGTGCTATTGAAACCCGCATTTACCGGAAATCATGGCCCGACGGCATGGTGACTAAGCGCAAAGGTCGAATTCTTATCGACTTAAAGGCATACAAAACCTGGGCTGAAAAAAAGGAAAGAGGAGTCAGTTGATATGAGCACTCGATACGTAACCATCCAAAAATTCGCGGACTTGTCTGGCTACACAGCGTCGGCAGTGGAAGCAAAGATTCACGATGGCACATGGCTCCAAGACAAGGTTTGGCTGCAGGCATCAGATGGACGGAATTTAATCGATATTGAGGGATACGAAGAATGGGTACAACAAAGTCAACTGGCCAAAAAATTAAATCAGGCGCAGAGAAAAACTACGAGGGCGTCTCCCGGGCCAGTGATTCGTCAATCAAAATCGTATTCACATACCGAGGTATCTACTGCCGGGAATTCCTCAAAATCATCCCCGACGCTGCAGGTTTAAGGCGCGCTGCGGGTCACCGTGATGATATATTAAGAGCAATCAAAGAGGGTTATTTCAACTACTCAGTGTCGTTCAGTAACTCGCCAAACCGCCTTAAGTTTATCGATTCTGAGGGTGATAAACAGCTATTCAGCGATTACATTGTCAAATGGGCTGAGGGAGAATCTAAACGGCTAAAAATCAGCACAAGCAAAAGCTACATAAATGACTCGAAACTGTGGGCCGAGGAATTTGATGGTTTAACCATTTCCGAAGTAACATTTCCCTTGATACGTAACTGGTGCAAGAACTACAGTGCAAGTGATAAACGCATCACTAATATGTTAAGTGTACTAAGGAGCGCGCTAAAAAATGCGACCGATGATGAACTCATCGATAAAAACCCCATTGAGGGCTGGTCGCCAAAAAAGAAGGAATCCAAGGAAATTGACCCAGACTCAACACGAGACATCGACCCATTCAACGAAGTGGAAATGGCTGCTATTCTTGGCGCGTTAAAAGGCCAAACACACAATCTAATCAAGTTTGCTTTCGCAACTGGTCTGAGAACGTCCGAGTTGATAGCGCTTCATTGGTCAGATTTGGGTTTAAAAACCGGAATTGGAAAAGATGGGAAAGAGTATCAGTTTGTTACTTTACATGTTCAGCGAGCATATACTGCATCCGCAAAAAAATATGAAGTTACAAAAACAGAATCGAGCGACCGCACTTTGAAATTATTACCAATGGCATTGGCAGCGCTTGAAGACCAGCGAACCTATACTGAAGGTAACTCTCCAATAATCTTTCACAACCCGAATACTGACAAACCATGGTCTGGCGATGGAAAGATTAGACGCATGTGGTATGACGCTTTAGCTAAAACAAAAGTTCGGCCACGAGTCCCTTATCAGACACGTCATACTTTTGCCTCGATGGCGCTGTCATCGGGCGAGGAACCGATGTGGACAGCAAAGTACCTTGGGCACGCAGATTGGGCTATGATTCGCAAATCCTATGGTAAGTGGATTGCAACTGAAGACGATACATCCGGGGATAAAATGAATTCGAAGTTTCATCAAAATCAAAGTCGGCAGGATACGGAAGGTCAAAAATTGGCAGCGAAGTTCCATCAAAATCAGCAGGATAATTAGCAGGATGCTCTTGGAACCCGCATGGAACATAGGGGGGACGCGGGTTCGATTCCCGCCGCCTCCACCAACTATCACTGTAACTCATTGATTTATATAGACTAGAGCTATGTGAATTAATGAGTTTTTACCCTTCAAGTGAGACGGTCAGTGAGACCGTCATGCTCAAAATAAATCACTTATGTGTGTCACGCCACGGCGTGTTCTATCTCCGCGTCTACCATCAAAGTAAGTCGCAAAAATTTTCTTTGCGCACCAAAGACCCAACTAGGGCTAGAATTATTGCTCTGACATTTAATCTAAAAAAATACATGGCAATCCAATCGGCGTCGTCCAAACCTGACTTGTCTGACCTGAATATCGATATTGATAACATCAAGCAATGGAAGGAAAAAACACATTCCGATGGTACCCTTGAGGTACACTGCGTGTCGAGATTTTGTAAAACGATCAAACAAGCTAAAAGCTGACAAAGCATTCCATCAAGCAAAACGAGTATTATAGGAATCGCGTTTTTTCTTGATCTCCTTGTTCGTCGTTGCCCGACAAAAAAATCCTTACATTTCTAAACCATTTTTTGGACCGTAAGTACTGCCAGTACTGAATTCAAGGAAGCAGATGCAAAACTTAATTTTTGAGTTGACAAGATTATTCCTTCCGTCAAACTCTTTGTCGGTGGAAGCACTGACCCAACACTTATGGGGTCACACAACGCGTGCCATCAATCTGGCAACCGAAGATGGACTTGTCCGGGCTATGGTCATCGCCTTTAACAAGGTTAACGATAACGATGAGGGCCAGCATTGGAAACGGTTATGTTCGGTGGCCAACGCACTACAGTCCGAATTCAAATTCCCGGCGCCGGCGGTTAGTATTTCCGGCGCTAACAGCTACGGACTTTGGCTGTCACTTGAGTCACCCGTGCCGGTGACTCAAGCGCAAAAATTTCTGGAACTACTTCGCGATGCTTACTTCCCGGACATGGAACTAGGCTCTGACGCGGTTAGGGCTCCGGTCGAGTTGCCGCCTTGTTTGCACCAAACCACCGGCAAGTGGGCTGCGTTTATCCATCCCGGATTGGGCGCATCTTTCGCTGATGAGCCAGGATTGGAGATGATGCCTCCGATTTCAGGGCAGGTTGCATTTCTAAAGGGCGTGCAAAACATTAGTGAAACCCAATTCCTGTCCGCATTTACGTCGCTGCAAACATTGAGCCGCACGAGTCCAGTGAACGACATACGGGCGTTGGCGCGTTTAGTGACGCCAGATAGCTTGCTCCTGAGAGACGCAACGCTTGAGGACATCATCAGTTTTTTGCACTCAAAAAATATCGAGCCCACTTTTCGGCACCTGATTCCAAAGTAAAGAAATGCTATTCGCATTTCTTAGGTGTGGCAACGCGGATTCTTCCACACTGATCAGTTTTGGGTAACGTGCCACGTCCCAAAGAATGTGGATTCCTTTAATTTATTTGACGACATTGACGCCCTATTTGCCCAATAGCGTCAACGTGCGGTTCCAATCCACAACCCATGCATCCAAAAAGTCATGCGCATTAAATGCCCTCTTTAAATGTGACATAGGTACACGATACACATCGTTCAACCCCAATGCCAACGTGACTGGATTCCAGACCGTTTTATTTTTTGCCCGCTTTGCACTACTTTTGACTCTTGCCCCATCATCACCAAATATGCCACCGCCACTGGCAAGAGCCTGTTCCAAATCAATTTTTACCAGACTGGAAAAAGCGATTAAGACTTGCTCTTTGTTGATGCCATCCTTCGATTCCGTTGCCACTTCAATGATTACTGGTTGGAGTTCAGATTCTTTTTTGAGTTTGCCTGCCAGTCGCTGCACATCTTTTTTCAGAAATCGCAATTCGTACAAGGCCCTTGTAATACCTGGTGGCTTGAGTTCCGTCACGATCGAATACGCGTCTTTTGTGATCGTGATGTGTACATTCTCGCTGCCTGCCGCAAGTCGTCGGGTATCGGCCTCAAAAAAAATCGGTGCCGCGTAGCCACCGTTAGCCTCACCAAACATCGCCGCATTGTCGATGTCATAGTCAAGCCAAACGTAAGGTATCAAACCGTTCTCGATCAATAGCGCCAATGTCCATGGCGTACCGGTTTGACGTGTAAGCCATTGGCAAGCCTGCTCCGTTGTTGCCCGAAAAGGTAGTTCGACATCCGTCATTTTTTTATTCCTATCATTGGATCTTTATGTGATGCATTTTTCTAAAGTTTGGTGCTGCTTCACACAGACGCTGATAGTACTTGATTTTAATGAGAAAATATCATCGCAGTTTTCGATTTAATAATTATAGGACTTACGCAAAATCACGCCAGCAAGGCGCGCCGACTCAGACAGTACTTCAGTACGGCAAGGAGAGCGCAACGCCGCTGGCGTGATTTTGCGTAAGTCCTAAATTAAACAAAAAACCTTGAATCTGGCTCAATCAAGCAAAAAGACCATGCCTGATTATGGAATAGATCCTGGCACTATCACCTCGCAGATAGGTTCCACCAACTTGGCAGCAACTGCTTTACCTCCCCTCGATTAAAACGATCATCCATCAAAAATATCGTGCCTTGATCTGACGTAGTCCGAATAACCCGACCTGCTGCCTGCACAACTTTTTGCAACCCCGGATACAGATAGGTGTAGTCGTATCCTGCACCAAACATATTTTGCATACGTGTCCTGATCTGTTCGTTGACCAAATTGGTCTGTGGCAGACCCAGAGTGGCGATGAAGGCACCAATCAAACGCTCGCCCGGCAAGTCAATACCTTCGGCAAATGCACCGCCCAATACCGCGAAGGCAATGCCCTTGCTCCCTATCTCAAACCGTGCCAGAAATTTTTCGCGATCCGCCTCCCCCATATCACGAGATTGCGCCCAAACAGGAATATGCGGTGAATGCTCACCTAGCATGGTCAGTACATTTTGCAAATAGTCAAAGCTGCTGAAAAATGCAAAATAATTTCCAGGTCGCGCGTCAAATTGCGTTGACATGAGTTCGACGATGGGCAACAGCGATTGAGTACGTTCGCGATAACGGGTTGAAATATGCGGGGCGATTATCACTGATAATTGTTCGGCATGAAACGGCGACTCAACGTCGATCCAAGGTGTGTCGGGTGGCGTACCGAGCATATCGCTATAAAATTGCCATGGGCTAAGTGTGGCTGAAAATAAGGTGGCCGTGCGCGATTCTGCAAACCGTGGCTTAAGAAATGGTGCGGGGACGACATTACGTATGCAGAGAATGGCATGGCGCACACCAGAAGCTTGTCCTGGTGCCAACGTCACATCAAATAACGAATGATCGCCAAATGCTTCTGCGAGCCGAATAAATAGTTGGGCATTGAAATAAAATTGTTGCAGCGCTGTATCAACGGTAGCAACGGTCGCAGCATTACCCATGCCAATACAAATCGAAAATTTTCGAGATAGTAAAAAGGGTTATTCAGATTATTGTTCATTGGAAAACCACGAAAAAAATGGCCTGATTAATATGGTCGAAATTCTTTTGGCTAACAATAAAACTGTATAAGCATACAGTAAATCAAGAATTAATTTCTAAAAAGTGCGGCTTTTTTCGCCACACCGAGACGCATCGGTTTCACTAAGATGCGATGGCCAGACAGCTAGAATCAGATTGTACATAGCCACCCTATGGAGTTGTTCAGCCGGACCAAAGAATGACATTGACAGCAAGTGCCATCTGCGCGCCGATACCCAATAACCTGACAACCTGAAATTCTTAATCCATGGCAACAAATCGTTCCGTATAGGTTAAAAACAACTCGAATTAAAATTTACTCTCACTAATATTTCTGTGTTGCACTTACTTTCATTCGGAGAAAACCTGCGTATTTTTTATTCACAGGCAGACTTTTTGTTGAGTTTCAATAGGGCGTCGGTGCATTTGCCTGGGTAGTAATTGCCGTTTGCAGTCATTAATATCAACTTCCACAAACATCCAATAAATCAGCTTGCCATTTGAAAAATATTACCTAAAATTCCTGATGACTAACGGCTTAAACAGACTGAACAGTGTATTTACACCGCTGCAGCTATGTGCGGAATGCAAATTCCTGTTAGCGGCAAACGCCGTTCCGATTCCTGTAAATAAGCTGCCAAGATCTGAGTGAATCAATTTATTAAATCCACATTTTCAGAACACCTGATAAGAAGATTGCCAATATGAAACGTAACGGTTTATTGAATCACATTTTTCGTCTTGTCTGGAGTGATGTATTAAATGCATGGATTGCTGTTGCGGAAAATACCAAAGGCAGGGGCAAGGGTAAAAACTCTCGCCACAAATTGGTGGCCGCAGCATTATCCTTAACGGCGGTTGCATTTGCGCTTCCTGAAGCTCTGGCAGGCCCCACCGGTGCTCAGGTAAATTCGGGCTCTGCAACCATTAATCAGAGCGGAAACACCACTACGATTAATCAGAGCAGCAACAACCTGTCATTAAACTGGAACAACTTCAATATTGCGCCACAGGAAACGGTCAACTTTGTGCAGCCGTCAGCCAGTTCGATTGCAGTTAATCATATTTTAGATACTAACGGCTCGCAAATTCTTGGTCATTTAGACGCCAATGGCCAAGTCTTTTTGATCAATCCCAATGGCATCCTGTTTGGCAAGGGCGCACAGGTCAATGTTGGTGGTTTGGTCGCATCAACGCTCAACTTCAATGACGCCAACTTAAACAGCGCCACACGGTCTTTCAGCGGCAATGGCGTGGGCAGCGTAATTAATCTGGGTAGTATCAGCAGTGCTGGCGGCTATGTGGCGCTGTTTGGCAATCAGGTCAACAATCAAGGTACGATTTCTGCACAACTGGGCACCGTCGCTTTGGGTGCTGGCAATGCGGTGACCCTGACTTTTTCGGGCAACAATCTGTTGCACATGCAGGTTGATCAAAGCGTATTAAACAGTCTGACCGAAAATGGTGGATTGATACTCGCTGATGGCGGCAATGTATATATGAGCGCCGGTTCGGCCAATTCGCTGCTGAGTTCCGTAGTCAACAACACAGGTGTAGTCCTGGCCCGCACGGTAGATAACCAGAACGGCACAATCACCCTGCTGGGTGGCATGACTGCCGGTACAGTCAACATCAGCGGCACATTGGACGCTTCGGCACCCAATGGTGGCAATGGCGGCAAGATTGAAACCAGCGCCGAGCATGTCACTGTCGCCAACGGCACAGTCGTGACTACTGCGGCCGCACTGGGGCTTGCGGGTTCCTGGACGCTTGATCCTAGTGACTTTACGATTGCCGCAAGCGGAGGCGACATGACGGGGGCAACCATGAATACTGCGTTGAGTGCCGGCAATGTCACCATTACAACCAGTGCAACGACGGCTTCCTGTATGGGGATTGTATGCACAACCGGCACCAGTGGCAGCGGCAATATCAACGTCAACGACAACACCAACCCAGTGACGTGGAGCGCGAACACGCTCACGCTATCGGCCTATAACAATATCAATATTAATGCGCCTATGTTTGGGTCCGGAACAGCCAGTCTGGCCTTGCAATTTGGCCAAAGCTCAACGAATGGCGCTGGCAGCGGTTACAACGTGATGGCACCGGTAAATTTACCAACAGGAAATCATTTCAGTACGCAACAAGGCACATCAGGCACTCCGATCAATTACTACGTGATTAATGCGCTGGGTTCGTATGGTGACGCAACAACTGCACCAGCAACACCGACATTACAAGGAATCGCCGCTACAGCAAATTTGACGGGCAATTTTGCCTTGGGCAGCAATATTGATGCAAGTGCGACTTATTCAAATTGGGGCGACGGCAATGCTGGCTTTACGCCAATCGGGGGGTCGTCTACGCCTCCATTCAGCGGTAACTTCGACGGTCTTGGCCACACCATCAGCAATCTGTACATCTACGCGCCCTTTGCGAACAACGTGGGGCTATTCGGCGTCGTCATTGCACCTTCAGTCGTTCAGAACGTAATACTAAGTAATGCCACTGTGACAGGAAACTTCACGGTAGGCGGTCTGATTGGAAAGAACGGTGGCACTGTCATTAACAATGTAGCCAACGTCACGGTAACCGGAAACGGCGCTACAGGTGGATTAGTGGGAGCAAACTATGGAACGGTCAGCAATAGCTATAGCTACGGCAATATATTTGGCTACGGCGATAGAACCGGTGGTTTGGTTGTCGACGGCCATAGAACCGGTGGATTAGTTGGAGTGAACTACGGAACGGTAAGCAGAAGCTATAGCTATGGTGGCATGTCGTCAGGCGTTACTAATACCGGAGGACTGGTCGGTTACAACACAAGCGCAGGCATAATCAGCACAAGCTTTTCTTTGATGACTGTGACCGGCCAGGTCATTACTGGTGGATTGGTTGGGACAAACGATGGCGCAATTACTAACAGCTACGCTTTCAACAGCGTCGGCGTCAGCGGAAATTCTTCCGTCGGCGGTCTGATTGGAGTCAATAGCAGCACAGGCACGGTCACTAACACCTACGCAATGATGAGCGTTAGCGGACGCAGTTATGTGGGAGGACTGATAGGACAAAACAGCGGCACGGTAAGCAACAGCTTTTACAATACAACCCTCAACCCGACTCTTACCGGATTCGGCGTTAGTGGCATTGCTGGCCCGGGTGTGCCAGACATAGCCGGAACCGTGTGGGGCATGAGCACGACAAGCATGCAGTCGCTGGACAATTTCACCAGTCCTACTATCGCCAATAGCAATGTCAACCCCAACTGGAATTCGACGGCACCTATCTGGGCGATCCAGACTGAAGTACAAAATCCGTGTCTGGCTGGCGTATCGGTGTGTACTGCCACGGTATACGTAGACGTGACTAGCGGTAGCAGCATTTATAGCACACCAGGGCAGATCGCCGGATCTGACTATATCTTTGACTCATCCGCCACCTATGGCAGTAGCTATTCAACTGTTTATGCAGGTTCCACGTTTGGAGTAGCCGGTACCCCTACCTGGACCGGTTTGCCGACATCGACTTCCAACGTCGGCGCCTACAACGTGACTTACGTCAGCGGCCTGACACCGGCAAATGGATACGCGTTAGCTGCTGGCAATGCCTACAGTTTTAACGTAACGCCACTGGCACTGACTGTGACCGGTCAAACTGCGGCCAATAAAGTCTATGACGGTACAACTGCCGCTGTCTTGTCTAATGGTAGTCTGGTCGGTGTTATTGCAAGTGATAGTAATTCAGTAACCTTAAATCAACTAGGCAGCTTTGATTCGCCCAATGTTGGAAACGGCATTGGCATTACGGCAGCAGACACTATTTCCGGAGCCAGCGCAGGCAATTACCTGGTAAATCAGCCTCAAAGAATTTCAGCCAACATTACACCGCCGACGCAGACGCCAACGCAAGCCCCAAGCCCAACCATACCAGCTATTGTATCCATCATCGCACCTCTGGCAGCGATTCCCATCCAGTCCGCTCTTGTACCTCTGAAAATATATGAGCCTGCGGCATCATCCGAAATTAATGCTACCGTGCCGCCTGAAACTTTTTTACTGACACAGGGCCCCAATACGTACTTCCGTGATTTGTCTCTCCCCACGCAGAGTAGCACTGAGGTTGCCGCAGTGTTGGGCGCGCGTACTATTTACAAAAATCAACAATTTTCAGAAGGCGTGCAAATTTTAGAGGCCAACCCGGATCTGGCCAATATTCCTGCCTGCACCAGTTTCAATGAGTTGTCCGAAGACAAGTGTCTGGTAGTTCGTTCCGAGGAAGATATAATCGCCGACGCTTCCGTTTCAGAGAAAACCATCGCATCCAAAAGCCATGCTTATCTTCCTTCCATTCATAACAAGCGTGCATTAGTCATCGGCATCAACTCCTATAATGACATCCATATTCCACAGCTGTTTAGCCCGATTGCAGACGCGCAGGCTTTGCGTGACAGCCTAACGTCAGAATTGGGTTATCAAGTTACGTTGCTAGAAAATCCAGGCAAATCAACAGTGATCAGTTGGCTTAATAAACTAACTGCTGAAATGGTTGGCGGCGACAGTCTCGTGGTCTATTTTGCCGGCCACGGCGAATCACTACCAAAAAATGGCTCCGGCTACTGGATCCCGGCCGATGCGACCGTTAAAGATCCCCAAAGCTGGATATCCAACAGCGACATTTCCCGCTGGCTCAGACAGATTCGCTCGCGACAAGTGGTGTTGATTGCAGATAGCTGCTATTCCGGCACCTTCGTCAGTAATTCAGCCGCGAGCACACCTGTTGCTAAAAAATTAAACGCCGAGGATTTGCTGCGCAAACGCAGCGTCAAGGTAATGTCTTCGGGATCGAACGAACCAGTGGCGGATACCGGTAAGAATGGACATTCCGTGTTTGCCTGGAATTTGCTCAGTCAAATTAAACAAGTCGAATCGTGGACCCCGGGAAATTCACTTTTTTCAGCATTGAGAATGAGCGTCGAGCGTGAACTTCCGCAAACACCGCAGTACGGGCAATTAGCAGGGCAGTCTGCCAATCAAGTTGACGACGGTGATTTCTTATTTGAACGTCGTAATTAACAACTTGCCATGCAACGATAGGTCAATTAACTTTAAAGGAAATATCATGTTGAAATTGTTTGGTAGGGTTGTTTTTGCAATGCTGCTAACCATGGCGTTATCATCAATCGCCCAAGCAACGAGTTGCATGGTAATGGGAGAAAAAACAGCCGTAGTACACACCGAAAACGGCAATAAATCTCCTGTATTTCTATCAGAAGCATGCGAAGAGTTACGGTTAGTTTCTGGTAAAGCCTTAGTGAGCTGGGTAGCGCGCGATGGCAAGCCACATTTTGTTCCGATTGGGCCCAACGGGGTCGAGCAATTACCTAGCCCAGGCGGCGATGAAAGGCCGGCAAATTCGGTCTGGGCTGAACTCACGTCAAAACGTGACGCGCAACGATCTGCGTACATGCGTGACTTAGGTAACGACAATGCAACCCGTTTTTATGTTCCCACAGCAGGGATGATCCTGGCAGGAAAAACCGATACCAAATTTCGTTTAATTGCCGTGCAAGACAGTGCGGAACACATTTTAATGACACAAAATATGACAGAAGGTACCCCGGTGACCTTGGCAAGCACCTTGTTTGAACCTGGCGCCGTTTATTTACTGGAATGGATGCAGGGTGAACAAGTAGAAAGCTGGCGCATTCGTCTGATCTCTGCTCCTGAACAGGCGATGCTGGATCAACATACCAGCGAGATAAAGAAAATAATTAATGACGAAGACCAGCGCGCAATTATGCTGGGTATGCTCTATGAGCAACATCATCTACCGTTTAACTTGCGACTATCACTCTCAACAACCGCTCTTCATCACTTAGTACCCGCCGAAACGGTCAATCTTAAATGAATATTTTAGCTAAGCTAAAACTGTTTATAGGAATGTTTTTGGGTGTCGGGATCATGACAGTAATCAGGGGCCAGGTTGTGATGGCTTTGGTGATGATATTGATGCTGAACTCCGGCACCTGGAAATATTTTTCCAGCACGATGACGGCCTATGACATGAGTTTGGCAACGCATTGGAAGTCAACATCGGCAATAAATAATCAGCCAGTGGTGATTGCCATTGATGATGAAGGTTACCGAAGTTTCTTTCAAAGTCGTTCTCCCGTGTCGCGTGAGCACATGTTAGCTCTACTTGAAGTTATTCAGGCGCACACGCCGGTCAATACCAAGATTGCCATTGATATTGATTTGTCGCCCGTGTCGGGAGAAGAGCTGGCTCAAAAAGAATTGGACAATTTTTTCATCAGGCATGCCGGCAAATGGGTGGTGCCAGCGGTACGACAAGGAGATTCTCCGCAGGCTCGAACTGTGCGTACCTGGCGTGAACAGATGTGTCATCAGGGAGTTCTATTTGGCTTGCCCTATGTGCCAACGGAATTTGGATATCCCAAAATGACCCATCAATACGAGCATGGATTAGCCGATGCATTGATACGTAAAGGAGATCCTTGCGTTGATCCCGAAACAACGCTTGTGCAAATTCCCATGCCATTGTTAGGAATTTCGCTGGATGCGGCAGCCGTGATTCCGTTTTCGGGGGATTTAAGCATGTTGGCCACTGAGCTCGATATTTTGCAACCCAAAGCGGTCATGTTAGGTGGAATGTGGGGACCCAATGACATATTCGGCACTCCCTTCGGAGAGCGGTATGGCGTACTACTTCACAACGCGGCAGTTGCGGGGGCGATGAATGGCGAAAAACTAGCGTCCGATTTTACTGAAATCATGATGACATGGTTATTTTTATCATTGATGCAGCTCGTGTTATTTAAACTTTGTGAAAACATGGATCGCTTGAGCAATATTTATGCAACGAGTATGGATGGTCGTGTGTTTTTTGACCAAGATGCCAAGCCAACCGTATTTGTGGGAGCTGTCTTTGCGGGTTTGTATCTCTGGGTAACGATGATCTCTTATTTACATTCCATGACAGGATATTGGATTAATACGGCGCAGGTTTGTACATCCGCCATCATGTACACCATGATTAACTGGAATTTTGGCAGAGTAAATCCCGCGTTATATGTGGGAATCGGCCACGCCTGGGACGAGGTCATTAAAGTCCCCGTTCTGCATGAGGTCGATAATATACGACGTTGTTTTTCCCTTTTAAAAACGCATGAAATAAACCTTCATGAAGTCGAAAACGGAATGACACGGCATCATGTTAAATTTGAATTATTTTGTGCCAGCGTCAGTTTGTTTTTGCAAACAATTATTCCTGTAATTTCTGCAATTTATTTAATGGTGCAGGTGCTTTAAACCATACCGAGATTTTCCATTAGCCTTAATAACCATTCGTGCCGGATGAAAGTAAATCAGTCTGGCAGGCCTCCATCAATCATGAATAAGATCGCCATAATGAAATTTACTTACAGAACCCATGCTGGCACCACTTCTTCGTCGGGCAGTTCAACTGCCCGGTGCATGCTGCCACTGTTGGCAACCCTATTGGCAACGTATTCTGTCTATGCCGCTGATCCGGTTACGCCAAACGCAGGCTCAATGCTCCAACAGATTCAGCCAGTTAAACCGGTTGAAGCAACGCCTGGCGCAACCGGCCTGACCATTGAACATAATGATGGTACGCAGATGCCACCAAGTGCCCCTTTTTTAGTCAGCGCCATACAAATCAGCGGCAATACCGTTTTTGATACACCAACCCTGCACGCTCTGGTGGCTTCGTCCGAAGGCACCAACATACAACTGCGAGAGCTGGATACTGTCATTAACCGCATCACTGATTTTTACCGCAGTCACGGCTATGCACTGGCGCGCGCCTTAGTTCCGGCCCAAACCATCAAAGCAGGTGTAGTGCAGGTAATGGTCATTGAAGGACGCTACGGTCAAGTTAAATTGACCAACACAAGCCTGGTCAAAGACGCCCTGCTGCAGCAAACGCTGACGTCATTGCAAAGTGGTAAGCCGGTAACCCTTAACGAACTGGACCGCGCGTTGTTGCTGGCCAATTCCATTCCAGGCGCGGCCGTCAATGCTACGATGAAACCAGGCGAAACACCTGGCACCTCTGATCTGATTGTGGAAGCCACAGCAACCAAACCAATTGCAGGTAGCGTGACGCTGAACAACAGTGGCAACCGTTATACAGGGAAAAATCAACTAAGTGGCACTCTAAACTGGATTGACCCACTGCATCAGGGCGACATATTAAGCATGAATCTGCTGTCCAGTGGCAACGATATGAATTACGCCAGTATCACCTACGAAACGTTGCTCAACGGCTCGGGCACGCGCTCCGGCGGCTCGGCATCCGACTTGCATTACAGGCTCGGTGATAACCTCAAAGACACCGATGGAGAAGGTAGCGCCCAGGTAGGTAGTTTGTGGATCAAACACCCTTTTGTTCGCAGTCCCGAATTTAATTTCAATGGTCAACTCCAATTCGATTACAAGCAACTTAACGATCAAACTGTTTCCACCCAAACCGACCGTCATTTGAAAAATGGGACAGCAAGCATCGCAGGAGACTGGCGCGACAGTATTCTGGCCGGTGCAGTCAATGCCTGGAGCCTCAGCGGAACATTAGGATACGATCAGTTTGGCGACATCGCGTCACAGCAGGCCGATAAAAACGGAGCCAACAGATCTGGCCAGTTCACTAAGTGGATAATCAATGCAACTCGTCTGCAAAACTTGGGGCCGAGCGACGCATTATTTCTTAATTTATTCGCTCAATATTCAGACCGCAATCTGGACTCCGCCGAAAAAATGGTCGCCGGCGGGCCCTACACCGTGCGCGCTTATGACATGGGCGTGGCATCTGGAGACAGTGGAGTGCTAGGAACGATTGAATGGCGACATGGACTTGGCGCATCAGGGGCTGGTCAATGGCAAACGATAGTCTTTGTCGATAGCGAACACTTCACCATAGACGCGAAACCTTGGCTAAGCAGCGGCGTTAATACCGCCTCACTGACCGGCACTGGAGCAGGGTTAAGCTGGACCGGCTCCGATCAGTGGCATGCCACACTTTACATTGCCACGCCGTTGGGAGCAGCGCCGGACGTGACTGGACTTAACAAATCAGTCCACGTTTGGGCAGAAGTCGGCAAAGGATTTTAAGGTGTTCAGGCTCAACGCAACCATCACATTAAATCAAGAAACAGATAGCAGAGGTTGAATAGATTCAACTGTGTCAGAAAGCGGGGATATTCAGGCAGGCACGCACTAGGCGAATCAAAATCGTCATGGTCTGAATCCCCAACTAAATAGGCTTGGCGTGGATGGTCTATATATATTTTTTTGCGATAAAATTCGACCGTTTCTATTGATCGAAAGGGGTTATCAGGAAGACTGCTTAGGTTCCGCAAATGCGGGTCTGGGTGTGCAAATGTCGCTCAGTGATCAATGGGTTTGCCGACGGCCAGTGCTAATTCAAAGGTGGCCAGTCCGCGTTGGATGCGCTGGCATTCTGCATCGGCGGCTTGTTGAGCGTCCGCTTCGGTGGCTCAGGTGGTGCGCAGGTTTGCTATTGCCTGCGCTATTGCCCCATTGCGGTCACCGGTGAACTGGCGCACAGAAAAAGTTCGCTATGTTTATTAACGTGGAACAGCGCCCAGTGAATACGTCATTCGAAGATCTGTGCCAGCGCTATGCGACACCATCTGACCTAAGGCTGAAGGCGGTAAAAAAGTGGCGCTTGAAATACCCATTAGCACAGCCAAACAGACCAATGCACCGCCCATTCTTTTGGCGACAGGTTGATTCGCTTGGACAATCGGTGATGGCGATTCATTCAACACTTGCCGGGCGCGGCTCATCCACTCTTGACTTCCGGATTGTTGAATGGCCAAACGATCAAACAACTGCGATGAAAGCCGTGTTGCCCTATCCATTTCCGCCTTCAATTTGAGTTCCGCATCTGCCTGATGCTGCTTCGATGTCATTCGCTGTTGTTCAATCTTTTGCGTTTTTAGTTCCAATGCCAGTTGAAGTTTTTTTGTATCTAACCCCGCCTTTAAAGCTGAATCCTGTTCGAGGCGACATAGTTCCGCCGCTAACTCAACTGATTTCACTAAGTGCACTTTTTTTTCATTTTCAGCAATCAAAAACGTCTCTTCAAATTGCAATTTATTTTGCAACAATTCCACTGTATTTTGTTCCATTTGCGCACGCTGAACGCTGTGGCTGATTTGCTGCCTCTCTAATTCAGAACGCGTTTTCAACATAGTAATTTGCTGCTGCAAGGCACCTAGCTTCGCGGTCAATTCTTCATGCAATTGCTGTTCCAGCGCTATTTTATGCTGTTCCAATTCTACTAATAGCTGCGCATCGTGCAGTCGCTGCTGTTTTTCATCACGACATCGCTGAGCTGCTTCCGCCAGCACTTTACTTTGTTCGGTGATAGATTGTTGAGCAATGCATTCTGCTTCAAAAGCCTGTCGCGCTTCAACTTCATGCTGGCATTGCTGCATCACCAACTGCGCTTGTTTTTGTTGGTGTAAAGTTTGCTCCGCGACTGCGTCGGCGCATAATTTCTCAGCGTGATGTTGCTGTTGTAAAGCGATAATAGCCGCTTGCTGATCACGTAGCTTTTGCTGTTGCAAGCTCTCGATCGACTGCATTTCAGCGACATGTTTTAACTCGAGTTGCTCTGAATTATCTGTCAGACGTGCATTAATACGCGCTAATTTCTCAATATGTGCGAGCCGAACTTGCTGTTCTGCCTGTTTCAGCACCAAAAATTCTTTTGCCTTTTGTTCTGCCTGGCTGGTTTGTTGATGTAATGCCGCGAGTTCCTGCTCTGTCTGCAGCCGCTCTTCTAATAATTCAATGGCATTCTGCTCTTCCTGAATGCGACGCAGATGAGCTTGTTCGGCTTCCGTATTTTTTGCAATGCGCAGATCAATTGACTGGCGTGCCTCTTTCATTTTTTGAATCAACTGCTGTTCCGATTGGTTGCGCTGTTGAACTTCTTGCGCTAACTTTCTGGCTTCCTCTTCTTTAACTTTCAATAGCTCCTGCGCAGCCTGCCTGTTTTGGGTCAGTAACGCTGTCTGCTGGTACAGCGCAGTTTGCTGCTCAATAATCTGTGAAGCGGCTTGCGCGGCGGCTTGTTCTTCTTGATAATTTTTTTGATGCAAATCACGATTTTTTTGATCTGCTTCTAAACGTTGCTGCATTTGTTGTTGATGAGCACGCTGCGCTTCTAATTTTTGCTGCTCAACCGACTGGGCTTCTTGTTCCAACAGATGATTTTGTTCCTCTTGCGCCAGTAGATCAGCGGCAATTTGCTGCTTTGCCTGCACGACTGATAATACTTTTTGACGCAATTCAGTTTGCGCATTGGCAGCCGCTAAGCGCTCACTGGTCAGCCGCGTCGCTTCCAAAATTGCGTTATGTGCCGCTGTTTCCTGCTCCGTTAGTTGTTGCAGAATCCCTGACTGTTTCAACTCAGCCGCTTTTCTTTGTTGGGTCTGTTGATACAACTCCTGCTCGGACTGACACCTTTCATGCATGGCACGCGCGGCCTGCTGCTCAGCCTGGGCATGTTGCAACTTGACCTGCGACAGATTCACGCTTTGCTTTGCCTGCTCTAAGGCAGCTGCAGCAGTCATGCGTTGTGCTTCACGTTGAACCTGTAGCTGCGCTAATTGATGTTGCTCGGCTTTTGCCTTTACTTGTTTAGCTAAAACAATTTTTTGCTGCTCGGCGCATTGCTGCTCCAGAGCCTGTTTCTCCACTTGTTCAGCAAGGCATTGTTGCTGATTCAATTCAACTGCACGTTGTTCCTGAGCGATTTTTTCCTGTGTTGCGGAGGCCACTTCTGCTGCTGACTGTGTCCGTTTTTGCTCAACCTCTATTTTTTTACCCAGCAATTGCATTGTTTGCTGTTCCTGCAAAACACGCTGACGTTGCAGTTGAACAATCTCTATTGCCTGGCGACCCTGTTCAAGCAAATCTTCTGCTTCACGGCGTTTTAATTCGGTGTATTCCAAATTCTGCTGCAACAAGATTTGAGCGGCGCGATATTCCGATGCACGGGCTTCCTGCGCAGCTACTGCGGCCTCTTCTTGCAAATGAAGCACTTCATTTTGAGCCTGTAAAGTGGCTGCCTGAAGTTCTTCTTGCTCGGCCAATTGCTGTTTGCCGGCTGTTTGTTGTTCCAATAAGTGCTGGGCTCTTTGTAAGGCAAGCACATGTTGACGCTCTGCAGCGACCAATTGCAGGGCCTGCTCTACCTGCTGAGCCTGCAACAGACTCTGTTCTGCTTGCAGTCTGGTATGTTCGGCCTGCGCTGCAGTCTGCGCGTGTTCTGAAAGTTGCTGTTCCAACGCGGCCTGTGCGGCCTGTTGCGCCAGATGAAGCCGTTCATCGGCCAATTCCTTAGCGTGTTGTTCACTTTCCAGTCGCTGCTGTATTAAACTTGCGGCGACCTGTTCTGCATTTTCACGCAAACGGGATTGTTCGATGGCGTGCGCCTCTTGTTTTAATCTGAGTTGCGCCGCTTGTTCGGTTTTTTGTTCTTGTTCTACTTGTTGCCATGCTTGTTCCTGCAACGCTTTTTCGGTCGCGATACGCTGCTCTGCAATGGATTGCAATTTTTGTTCCGTGGAACGCCTAGCCTGCGCCGTTGTCGTTGCCAGACTTTCCGCATAGAGACGTTTTTCAGCGACTTGATGCAGCTCCTGTTCAGCTTTCAAACGGGCTTCCAGCGCAGCGGTGGCCGCTAACTCGGTTTCCGAACGCGCTTTAAATATTTCTTGTTGTTCTCTTAAAACAGTGGCGTGGGCCTTAGCCTGTTCCAATGCCCAAACCTCGGTTGAAACATTCTGCATACTCAATTGCAGGCTGGCTTCCTGGATCGATTCACGCTCAGTCCGGATAGCCAGATTTTTTTCTTGTGACTCGACCAACGCCTCAGCACGAATTTTTGCGGAATTTTCTAATTTTTGCTCGGCTTTCGCCAATTCGACTAATTTTGCATCAGCCTGTGCACGAGCTGCAGCTTCTTGTCGGGCTGCAGTTTCTGTTTCAGACAACAACACAAATTGTTCACGTGCAATGGCCGCCTGGTTTCTAAACTTTTCGCCGGCCTGTTTGGCCTGTTCACTTAATGATTTTTCTAAATTAATTTGCTCTTGTGCCTGTTCCTTGGCTGATTGCTCCGCCAGAAGCCGTTCTTTGGATGCCTGAGCCGCCTGCGCATCCATATGCACCCGCGCCTCAATCGCCTGCATTTCTTTTTTTGTCGCAACAATCCGCATTTGCTGAGCAAGTCGCGCCTGCTGTTCTGCCTGAAGACGACTTTTGCTGGCCACTTTGGCCTGTTCTTCCAAGCGTAGTGTTTGTTCCACCTCCAGAAGCGCCTGATTGTCTAATTCCGCCCGATCCTCAGCTATGGAGCGCGCCCTGGCTTCAGCAAATGCCCGATTTTCAGCTGCAACCGTTGCGCGCGCCTCTGCCTCGACTCGTGCAATCGCCGCTCGAATTGACTTAAGATCCATGACGCGCTCTGTCCCGTTGCTGACGTCAGGTTCGTCGTTCAATTTCAACGATGCTGAAGATTGCTGCGAGTGTGCGGTATCCATTTGCTGCTCCCACTGAGTTTGGCGAAGGAGGTAGCAAAAAAAAGACGGCGAAAAGACAAACTACCTCAGGAAGAATTATCGACAATTCGGCAAGTATTAATTGATTGAATAGAGAGGGAAATGGCACGTATATTAAAACTATATTTCCATCCGGAAATAAAATACGTGAAATAGAAAGAAAAGGAGCACTTGTTGAGCTGCTCTTGTCGGCTTGGATTGTTAGTCCAAAAGCAAATTATCGTACGTACCCAATAAGGTTTGGTGCCTATAGCGACCATCAAAATCATCACCCAAGACAAAACCTTCCCACAAAGTTGCCGTGGTCAGATGGAAAATCTGGGTTAAACTGTGCGCTTAAAAATACGGCGCCATTCAACATGAACAAAGAAGAAGCCATCCAGATCGCGAACGAATCGTTGCGATCCAATACGCTAAATTCAGGTAATACCCAATTTTCACAAGTAGTGCGATATGTGAATGACGAAGGCTGGTGGTTAAATATACCGTTGACCAGCTTTCGCAAAGAATGTCACTTTTTACTTTGCAGCGAAAAAGCACGCATTTTTCGACATTTGATGTTAAAGCCAAGCGCAATTTTAAGCCCTGCAACCAAATTCCGCATCAAAGATGGCGTGGCAGATGTGTTTATCTCTGCCGCCAATCCCAAACGCCTTGCCGATAAATTAACAGGTGGAACAAAATACAGCTTCAATAAACATTTAGTTGATGAGCATCGTTACTGATTTGGTCCCTGCCTTGCAGAATCAGTGTTTCATGCCTTGTATATAAGCAGTAAATTCTGCCCCGATTTCATGGTGCATCATGCCAAGCACTGTGGATGCTTTCAAGTACCCCAATTTACTGCCGCAATCATAGCGTGTAGCGTTAAACCGATACGCTAAATACGGATGGTCTATCAGCATGGCAGCGATGGCATCGGTCAGTTGAATTTCGCCGCCGGAACCTTTGCCGATTTTTTCCAGATACGAGAAAATTTTACCTTCCAATACATAACGCCCAACCACGGCCAAGGTAGATGGCGCTTCTTCTGGCACCGGTTTTTCTATAATACCGGACATACGCTCTAACCGCTCCTTGTAAAAGGAGCCACTGACAATACCGTATTGCTTGGTTTGTGCACGAGGCACGTCCTGTACTGCAACGATACTGGACTTTTCCTGTGCGTACATCGCCACCATTTGCTCGGTCGTGTTTGGTTGACCTTTTTCAGCAAGCATAAAATCGTCAGCTAACAGCACAACAAACGGGCTGTCACCAATCACCGGTTTTGCACACAATACTGCGTGCCCCAAACCTAAGGCGGCTGGCTGGCGAATATAGATACAACTGACTGTTTTTGGAATGACATTGCGTACCAACTCCAATAAAGCGCGTTTATTGGACGCTTCTAATTCAGCTTCTAATTCATACGCCGTGTCGAAGTGATCTTCGATGGCACGTTTATTACGTCCGGTAATAAAAATCAATTCAGTAATGCCAGCCGCTACGGCCTCTTCCACAGCATATTGAATGAGTGGTTTATCGACCAATGTCAGCATTTCCTTAGGTTGCGCTTTTGTGGCTGGTAAAAAACGGCTACCTAAACCGGCAACTGGAAATACTGCTTTTGTAATTTTTGTCATTATAAATTTGCCTTGTTAATAGTTAACTAAAATAAAAATTTTGTTTTATGCAAACTTACGCAAGGTTGTCCGAACATGCCGTTTTGATGACTTGTTCACGTTGCGTGTTTCTGGTTTTCAGGGTGAATTTATTCACTGCGACAATCGTCTGTGCCTGATATCCGAATAAAACCATTATCCTAGTCAAGAAAAACTACTTCTTGATTACTTCTTTTAACATTTTCTGCAAATCATCTTCTGAAATAATTTGCACTTTTAGATATTGCGCTTTAATTAATTTACTTCCAGCCTCTTCGCCCGCCAAGACCATGCTGGTTTTTTTGGATACGGAACTTTGCACTTTCCCGCCTGCGGCTTCAATTAACGCAGCGGCTTGTTCACGGCTCAACGTTGGCAACGTTCCCGTCAATACAAATGTTTTTCCTGCAAATAGTTGAGCCCCGCCAGCAGCAGGATCGACTGCGTCTGTGGATTTCGGCCAGTGCACGCCAGCGGCTAACAACTGTTCGACCACTTCTTTATTTAATGGGTCAGAAAAAAAGGATCGCAAGGATTTGGCAACGACAGGGCCAACTTCATTGATCTGTAATAACTGCTCATCTGTCGCTTCCATCAAGGGATGAATATCGCCAAAATAACGCGCCAAATCCTTGGCGGTCGTTTCTCCGACATGGCGTATGCCTAACGCATAAATAAATCGGGCCAAGGTCGTTTTTTTGGACGCTTCAATTGCCGCGATGATGTTATTGGCCGATTTATCTGCCATCCGATCCAACGCCGCAAGGCTGACAAAACCCAGTTTATACAAATCGGCAGCGGTTGTAATAACCCGTTTATCAACTAACTGATCAATTAATTGTTCGCCCAAACCATCGATATTCATGGCTTTACGTGAAGCAAAATGCCACAGGCCGCCCTTGCGTTGCGCAGGACATTTAATCCAGTCTGCGCTGCAGCGGGCAATCGCTTCGTCGTCCAGTTTAACGATATCCGAGCCACAATAAGGACACTGTGTTGGCATCACAAACTGACGTGCGTCTGCCGGGCGCTGATCCAGCACCACCGACACAACTTCCGGAATCACGTCGCCAGCGCGTCGCACAATAACCACGTCACCAATACGCACATCCTTGCGGCGGATTTCATCTTCATTATGCAAGGTGGCATTAGTGACAACAACGCCACCCACCTGCACCGGGGCTAAACGGGCCACCGGAGTAATTGCGCCGGTACGCCCGACCTGCACGTCTATATCGATAATGGTGGTTAATTGTTCCTGAGCAGGAAATTTATGGGCCATGGCAAAGCGCGGCGCGCGGGATACAAAACCGAGTTGCTGTTGCTGCGCAAATGAATTGACCTTATAGACGACGCCGTCAATTTCATAGGGCAGCTGATCGCGTTTTTGTTCAGTGTCACGATAAAATTTGAGCAATCCTTCTGCTGAGTTTGCGCAAGTTTGCTCCTTACAAATTGGAATACCCATTTGCCCAAACCACGCCAATAAATCGGTGTGCGATGAGGGAGCCAGACCTGAGGTTGAGGAACCGGAAAATTGGGCAAGCCCATAGGAAAAAAATCGTAAATTGCGTTGCGCGGTGATTTTTGCATCCAATTGACGCAGACTGCCTGCCGCCGCATTTCTGGGATTTGCAAATTCTTTTAAGCCCTGCTCACGCTGCCGCGCATTTAACCTGGCAAAGTCGGCTTTAAACATTAACACTTCGCCGCGAACTTCAAGCAATGCAGGTGGATTTTCGCCCAGTAACCGCAAGGGAATGGCACGAATAGTTCGCACATTTTCTGTGACGTCTTCGCCAACGGTTCCATCTCCACGCGTTGCCGCTTGCACAAATAAACCATTGCGGTAAATTAAACTAATAGCTAAACCATCAAATTTAAGATCCGCAGCAAAGTCGATGTGGGGGATTTTTCCCAATTCCGATTGCAAACCTTCTTCCACCCGACGCACAAAGGCAACGACATCAGCGTCGTCAAAACCATTGTTCAGGGACAGCATGGGAACTTCATGCCGCACCTGTTTAAATGCGGGCAATGCCGCTCCGCCTACCCGTAAGGTTGGAGAATCAGGCGTAATTAAATGTGGATAGCTGGCTTCAATTTCTTGCAACAATTTAAATATTCGGTCGTACTCGGCGTCCGGCACGCTGGGCGCATCGAGCACATAGTATTCATAGTTATATTTATTTAGGCTTTGACGATATTGTTGCGCCAGCTTTGCAGCATGGGCTTCATCATCCTGGTCTGCACTGATTGAGTTGTTGTGTGCAGAGCCATCGGCATCAAAGAGATTTTTTTGCATATTGGGAAATCGGGAGTATGACTTAATTAATTGACGAAATTGACAGAATTGAATAAGCAGGCATCAAATATACTCCCCCTGTTTTTTAAAAAAATTAACGTATCCAATGGGTATACGGGCAACTAAAAACAGAAAATTAAGGAGTATATTTGAGTGCCATTGTATTACGTGGGCAATCGACGGTATTTTCACATGAAATGCTACGGTATTCTGAAACCAGAATACCGGCATTATTAACTGAATATTCGAACAGCTTTGGCCGAACCAGCAGGTATTCCCGCCGCCTGCATGGCACTATAGAACACCTCTACCTGCTCCTGAATTTGATCAAGGGTCGCGTCATTCAACAGTGTACTTCCATCGTCCACTAAAGATCCGCCTAAACGCAGAGCCAATGACTTGGCGCAAGAAACCATGGCAGCGAATCCTCCGCGTCCTGGTGCAACGCAGGGCACGTCCAGCAATAAAGTAATGCGCGAAGTGACCTGATCCGCTACGCCACCATTTAGCGCCAGCGTGAATAACGCACCGCCTTCACCGTCAAGCATCACTAAGCGACCATCCGGTCGCGCATCAAAGCCCAGTTTTTCCAGTGCAGCCAATAACGTACTGATGCCCCAAGGCGCGCCTTTTGACTGAATGTTGACGCTAAGTTGAGCGTCGTGCTCGGTGACAAATAAATAAAGATCGCGACCTTCGTCCATGACTTGTTTCATATCGCGGATATCGGGGAACGCGTTTAAATTATCCGCCACTTCGCGTAGCTTCATGATCAGTTCAGAGTATTCCAATTCATTTAATGCACCACTCCGATTCACCAACTGGACACCTGCAATCAACTTAGTATAAATATTGGCATGGGCAATGACTTCTCGTTTTTCGTCCAGGTTAATGCCAATAAAATGAACCGGTTTGTTACCGACGCGACGAAATGATTGGATTTCGTTCAAAATCTTGTCACCCCGCATCGGAGTCTCAAACTCCAGAGGAATCAGGCAATCAATCAATTCATCCACAATTAGCGGCGCCTCTTCCGGAACGAAATTATCGAAGCTGCTCATGGTTGAGTTTTCATCAACAGCAGACTGTGATTCCGACTCTGAGTGCGCCGTGTTTTGCGCGTCCGCTGATGACTGATTCTGAGAATTCGGCGAATCATCCAAAGAAGGTTCTTGACGCACTGCCTGGTTTGCGTCACCTTTAGCCGCGCCTTTAGCGCCGCCTGCCTTCATCAACACATCATCCTGATGGTGTCCAAATGCGCGTTCGACATTCTTTTTGGCTTTGTATTCCTGCCAAAAATTGTAGCCAATGACGCCCAAAATAACGGCGCAACCTGCGCCCCATAAACTCATATTAAAATCTGTCATGCTGCTTGTGCCTCTGTAGCAAAGTTGACCGCGGATTCCATATCCACCGCGACGATCCGGGAAACACCCTGTTCTTGCATGGTCACACC
>Ga0364897_1047_pt1 | contig 40309 bp, 33 predicted proteins | sample SorcelJu500002C5_2_FD_206945 | JGI IMG/M metagenome (GOLD analysis project Ga0364897, IMG submission 206945) | Enriched cells from Trout Bog Lake Hypolimnion, Wisconsin, USA - BchlTB.July09.5000.02.C5 | ecosystem: Environmental > Aquatic > Freshwater > Lake > Hypolimnion/Profundal zone | place...
TTACAGACATGATAGCAATCGCGGGTGGAATTGCTGCCGATGGTGGTGAGACTGTAACTATTGTGAGAAGTCTGAATGGAAAAAGTGTAAAGCGCGTAATCGACATTATTGAAATGGTTCATACGGGCAATCTTGCAGAGAACTATGACTTGGAAAGTAACGATCTGGTTTATGTTGAGCGCTATCCTCGATTTTACATCTATGGTGAAGTGCAGCGACCTGGTGTATTCCGCCTGGAAAAATCTCTGACATTAATACAGGCGCTTTCAACGGGTGGAGGCGTCACTTTGCGAGGTACTGAAAGAAATATTCGCATCAAACGTCGTGATGCCGATGGCGTTTTGCAAATCATCGAGGCAAAACATGACGATCTGATTCTTGCTGATGATGTGATTTATGTCCAAGAAAGTTTTTTTTGATTATTCCCCGTTTGACAAGTGTAGCGACCTTCACAGAGTCGCTGGTTTGTTAGCACCGAAAGCTCTTTTATGAATTTTATTTCGTTCCTGCTTGTTGTTCGATCACGTTACAAAGTCTTTTTGATTACGTTTAGTGTCGTTGTATTGAGTACCTTAATCATTAATCTGGTGTTGCCAAAAACGTATAAGGCAACTTCTACGTTAGTGCTTAACTTTAAGGGAACCGATCCGGTCACGGGTATGAATCTTCCTGCTCAATTGATGGCCGGGTATATGCCAACGCAAGTTGATATTGTCAGCAGTATGAACGTCGCTACTAAAGTCGTTGATGAATTAAAGTTGACCGAGGGTGAAGAAACCAGAGCAAAATTTCTCAAGGAAACAAAGGGTGAAGGACTAATTCGTGACTGGTTGGCTGCCTTGTTGCTAAAGAATCTTGAGGTGGTTCCATCAAGAGAAAGCAGTGTGCTGGATATCAGCTATAAGGCCAGTGATCCTCAATTTGCGGCTACTGTTGCTAATACGTTTGCCACGCAGTATCGCCTCACAAGTATTCAGTTAAAGGTTGCCCCTGCAAAGGAGGCGGCAATATATATCAGTGATCAGATCAAGGTGTTGCGTGGAAATTTAGAGGTTGCGGAAAATAAGTTATCGAAATTCCAGCAAGATAACGGCATGGTCAGTTCTGACAGTCGTTTTGATGGCGTCGATGTTGAAAACGCCAGGCTCAACGAACTTTCTGCCCAGTTAGTTACTGCGCAGGGCCAATTGTCCGAGGCAACCTCCCGTCAACATCAGGCCAGTGGCGTCGATGGTGGTGAATCTCCGGATGTCATGGGAAATTCATTAATTCTGAATTTGAAGGCTGCGTTAAGTACCTCCGAGTCAAAGTTTGCTGAAATTTCAGACCGGCTTGATACCAATCATCCACAGTATCAAAGTGCCAAAGCGGAAGTCGACAAACTTCGTTCTGAACTTAATACGCAAATCAGATCAGCATCCAACAGCGTTGGAAGTAGTGCTCGAATTTTTCAGCAGCGCGAATCGGAAATCAGAACCGCTCTTGCAGAACAAAAGGCAAAAGTGTTGCAACTCAACCGCAGTCGTGATGATCTGAGATTGTTACGCAATGAGGTCGATAGTGCTCAGCGCGCCTATGACACCACGACACAACGATATACGCAGACGAATCTGGAAGGTCAATCCAACCAGACTGATATTGCTGTACTTAATCCAGCCGTGCCACCGTCTCGTCCATTTGGTCCTAAGGTGTTCTTAAATACGCTTTTAGCCGTGTTTTTTGGTACCTTTCTTGGTGTGGCTTTAGCAATTACCGCAGAAATGCGCGACCGTCGAGTACGAATTGTAGACGATATAGCTCTCGCAACTTCATTCCCAGTCCTGGGTGTGATGGATTGGTCACCAATTACGAATCGCAAAAAAACGAATCCCAAGTGGAACTTTAAGTGGCGTAGACAGCCTGGTGCATTAGGAAAAATATCATGAGCCAATCTCTGCATATTGCAATGGATTCTGTAACTGAGTCTGCAACTGAATCTGGATCTGAGTCTGTACTTGAAGCAGCACACTCCCCTGTTCATCCACTCACAATGCATTCAAGTATTGGACGCATTCTTTTGGAAATGGGTAAGCTGACAGTAGAAGATGCTGAACTGGTTCTGAATACCCAAAAAAAACTGGGAATGCGATTTGGCGAAGCTGCTGAATACTTAGGGTTGATTACCGCCGAAGACATTCAAAAAGTATTGGCTCGACAATTTGATTATCCTTATCTGCAAAAAGTTGACCTGTCCTTTCCAGAGCAATTAGTCGCAGCCTATCGCCCCTTCACGCCGCAAGTCGAGACATTGCGTGCGATTCGCAGTCAATTGATGTTGCGTTGGTTTTCTAAGGAGCGCCGCGCACTTGCAATTGTCAGTGTCGATCCGGATGATGGCGTCAGTGTATTTTCGGCCAACCTGGCAGTAGTGTTTTCTCAATTGGGTGAACATACATTGTTGGTTGATGCCAATATGCGCAAACCACACCAGCAAAAAATGTTTGGATTAACAAATAACAAGGGCTTGTCCGATATTCTTGTCGGCAGAGCCGATCAAAGCGAAATTGCCAAGATTGATTCGTTTGTTGATCTTTCAGTATTGACTGCAGGTACCGCTCCTCCTAATCCGCAGGAATTGTTGAGTCGGGAATCATTTAGCCTGTTCAACGCGCAGCTTGAACAAAAATACGACATTATTCTATACGACACGTCCGCCTTTAATACTGCCGCAGATGCGTTGATCGTTGCATCTCGTGTTGGTGGTGTACTAGTTGTCGTTCAGCAAGAAAAAACCAGGATTGCCGATGTTAATCTGTTGTGCGAACAGTTCATACGTAACGGCGTAGAAGTCGTCGGTATTGTGATGGCGAAATTCTAATGGCTGTCGAATCCATTCCGAAAAAAAATGAAGCGAGGACGGTTATCGCCGACTTGTCAGCGATGCCGATTTGGATAGGATTCCTGGTTCTGTTTGTCCCGACTGTCTACGAACTGTTTACTACGTTGTGGACGAGTGAAGATCAGGCACACGGACCTATGATACTGGCCTTGTCCCTCTGGCTTTTGGTCAGCGGTTGGCCGAACATGCTCAAACAGACTTCTGACAAGGTTGTTGGGCGTTTTGCTGCACTATCCGGTTGGTTTGTTTTTATAATTGGGTTGTTGTTTTATATTGTCGGTCGCGCCATTAATATTAACCCGCTCGAAATGGGCTCGTTTATTCTGCTGATTATGGCGGTTTTATTGATTCGGCACGGCGCTGCCGGACTAAAGGTATTGTGGTTTCCTTTGTTTTTTATGTTATTCATGATTCCACTGCCCGGTCCTCTGGTCAGCATGCTGACACTACCGATGAAATTAGCAGTCTCGTTTGTTACAGAAAATATTTTGTATAACCTGAATTATCCAATTTCCCGCAGTGGCGTAATAATCAATATTGGTCAATTTCAACTGCTGGTTGCAGATGCGTGCGCCGGGTTACAAACCTTATTGACACTGGAAGCACTGGGTATGTTCTATATGAACCTGATGCGCCATTCTTCTGCTTTCAGAAATATCACTCTCGCCTTGTTGATTATCCCAATTTCATTTACTGCCAATGTGATCCGTGTGATCGCGCTGACACTGATTACGTACTACTTTGGCGATGAAGTCGGCCAAGGGTTTCTGCATGGTTTCGCAGGGATGGTGCTATTCATCAGTGCGTTGGTTTTAATTCTTAGCGTCGATAATTTGCTGCAATGGATTATAAAAGTAGGGCAATCCAAAAAAAAGAAAGCTGGCGTATGACTAAGAAAACTACAGTCAACTTGATCTTGTGCCTCTTAATGCTAACCGCTGCAGTCACCACTAAGTTAGTGACTCCAGCCAAACTGGTGATGGTTCAACAATCCGAAATCAGTCTTAAAGATATGGTTCCTGAGCAGATAGGTGAATGGAAGATTGATCCGAATATCATTCCGCTCCAGTTAAGCCCTGAAGTACAAAAAGGATTGAACGAACTCTATAGCCAAACCTTGGTGCGTACTTATGTCAATTCGGTTGGTGAGAGGGTTATGTTATCCATTGCTTATGGTGGCGATCAAAGTGGGAATTTGGCACTACATAAGCCGGAGCACTGTTACGGAGCGCAGGGTTTTGAAATATCCGACTTTGTCAAAGATGATTTTGTAACCGAATCGGGTACTTTCCCCGTCACTCGATTGCTGGCGGTACAAGGGCATAGAAGCGAACCGATAACATACTGGACTACCGTGGGCGACAAAGTTGTTAAGGACGGTTTGCAACAAAAGCTCCAAAAATTACGCTATGCCATGACTGGAAAAATTCCGGATGGAATATTGATCCGGGTTTCGACCATCGATGATGATCTTGCTAATTCTTACCGCATACAAAATTCTTTTATCAAAAGTATGTTGTCTTCAATGAATAAAGAAGACAGAACTAAAATTATCGGCAGAGCGGGCGTTTGACGTAGATCGTTAATGTTTACTGGTAACTATTGTGATCCCATTAGTAGATTATTTTTGGTTCTCGTCGAGCAGTCACAAAAAACGGTTGAAATAATTTTTTTAAAATATGGATTTGTCGCAAATGAAAACAGCACTTATCACAGGCGTAACAGGACAAGACGGCGCTTACCTTGCCGAATTCCTTTTGAAAAAAGGATATCTTGTTCACGGCATTAAACGTCGTACTTCATTAATTAATACCGATCGTATTGATCATTTGTATCAAGATCCGCATGAATCAGATCGCAAATTTATTTTGCATCACGGTGATTTGACTGATTCAACAAGCCTGATCCGGATTATTCAGTTGGTCCAACCCGATGAAATTTACAACCTGGCAGCTCAGAGTCACGTTGCAGTTTCGTTTGAAGAACCCGAATACACAGCAAATTCCGATGGCTTAGGTGCTCTACGAATTTTGGAAGCAATTCGCATTCTTGGCTTGGAAAAGAAAACCCGTTTTTATCAGGCATCAACTTCTGAGTTGTATGGATTAGTACAAGAAACCCCTCAAAAAGAAACCACACCATTTTACCCACGCTCACCCTATGCCGTGGCGAAGTTGTATGCATACTGGATGACAGTAAACTACCGTGAAGCTTATGGCATCTACGCATGCAATGGGATTTTGTTTAATCACGAAAGCCCGATGCGCGGCGAAACCTTCGTCACCCGAAAAATTACCATCGGGCTTTCTCGAATTAAATTGGGAATGCAAGATTGCTTATATTTGGGCAACCTTGATGCCTTACGTGACTGGGGACATGCACGGGATTATGTCGAAATGCAATGGCTCATGCTGCAGCAGGAAGTGGCAGAAGATTTTGTGATTGCGACAGGTAAACAATACAGTGTCAGGGATTTTATCAACCTTGCCGCAAAAGAAATGGACATGAAAATAGTGTGGGAAGGAGTAGGAATAGACGAAAAAGGCTGTGACGAATCTGGACGTTGCATCGTCGCTGTAGATCCGCGCTATTTCCGACCTACCGAAGTGGAATCATTGCTTGGCGATCCAAGTAAAGCTAAACAAAAATTGGGCTGGGAGCCGAAGACGACATTTGAAGAATTAGTAAGAGAAATGGCCCATGAAGATCTTAAGAGTGCCAAAAAAGATCAACTTATTAGAAATAATGGTTTTGAAACCCTCAATCGATTCGGATAATGATGAGAACGAAAGATAAAATTTATGTTGCAGGGCACCGTGGCCTTGTTGGTTCTGCATTGGTAAAGACGCTAACTAGAAATGGCTATACCAACCTTCTATGCAGAACCCATGATGAACTTGATCTGACCGATCAGTCTGGGGTGGAATCATTGTTTGCAGAAGAACGTCCAGATTATGTCTTTCTCGCAGCGGCAAAAGTTGGCGGAATCCATGCTAATAACACCTATCCAGCTGATTTTATCCATATCAATTTAGCGATCCAAAATAATATTTTGATGGCGGCACATAAGTATCCGGTGAACCGTCTGCTGTTTTTGGGATCTAGCTGTATTTATCCCAAGGCTGCTCCTCAGCCGTTAAAGGAAGAATATCTAAATACTGGACCATTGGAACCTACTAATCGCCCGTATGCTGTTGCAAAATTAACCGGTATCGAACAATGTTGGTCCTACAATCGCCAATATGCCACTCGTTTTCTGGCGGCGATGCCAACCAATTTATATGGCCCTGGCGATAACTATAATTTAGAAAACTCGCATGTGCTTCCAGCGCTTATTCGCAAGTTTCATGAAGCTAAAGTCAATCAAAGTGCAAGTGTCGTAGTGTGGGGAAGTGGCACCCCAATGCGCGAGTTTTTGTACAGCGAAGATATGGCTGAAGCATGTGTCTTTTTAATGAATTTAGACGATCAGCAATTTGACAGTATGCTGGGATCAGACCGAAACGATGGAATCCCTCCATTAATTAATGTGGGTGCAGGAAAAGACTGTGCGATTCGGGAATTGGCAGAACTGGTTAGGGAGGTAACTGGATATGAAGGCGACATTCAGTTTGACGCCAGCCGCCCTGATGGATCACCGAGGAAATTGCTTGATGTAAGCCGTTTGTCTAATTTGGGGTGGCAGGCAACAACGGGGTTAAAACAAGGTATTCATTCTGCTTACGCAGCCTATTTGACTAATTTAGGCAGTAGTGTTGCTTAATGGTGACGTTGATTGGTTTAATTTTTTGACTAATTAACACTTTTTAAGTTGACGCTTTTAGTTGGTTGCGTGTTAGAAAAATCCGTCATTGCCGCAGTTTTAGAGGACGTCGCAAAAGGATTCGCAAAAGGATAAATGTGTAAATAGCACGGATTAATTGTTAATGTTTTGTATAACAATAAAATAGCCGCGATTTGGTCCCTTCCCCCTGCAAGGGGGGGGAAGGGACTGAACCGAGGGTATTTTACTGATCTGCAAACGATCAATTAGCATGATGATTTTTTAAATACCAGATCTTTTGCGATGCCCTCTTTGGGCGGGAATCCAGGACGTTGTGCTCTGGCCGTCACAAAACGACACGGGATTCGGGGTGCGGCAGGGAAGGGCAGGTTGACTGCAGAGTGTCTGCGGAGCGGACTTCCCTAAAAGGTAGATTTTCTTGGCGTCAAAGGTTGTACTGCCTAAAACGGCTTGAAGAGCAAAAAATAGTCGAAAAACGAGCTGAGCAGTTGCCAACTGAATTCAATAATATTTTTTAAAAAATGAAAATTATCCTTTTCTGCCACCCAGACTTTATGTCATCTCACAGCATGCCACGTTTCGCCAGAATGTTGCAGCAGGCGTATCTGGCGCGGGGTTATGAAGTTGATGTGTGGTCACCTAAAGCGATTGCTTATAAATTGCTGAAAAATAGGGCTGCTTCTAAATGGTTAGGATATATTGATCAATATATTTTATTTCCGATATGGGTAAAAAAAGCAATTAGTCACGAATCAGCCGATACGATGTATGTGTTTTGCGATCAGGCATTAGGCCCATGGGTTCCTTTGGTTGCAGATCGTCCGCATGCAATTCATTGTCACGACTTTTTAGCTTTGCAATCTGCGTTAGGCGAATTTCCTCAAAATCCAGTGAGTTTTACCGGTCGAGTTTATCAACGCTTTATTCGACATGGTTTTCGCGCTGGTAAATACTTTATTTCGGTATCTCATAACAGCAAAAAAGAGCTGTCTCGATTTTTACTAACCCCTCCTGTAATATCCGAGGTCGTGCATAACGGCCTGAATTTCGATTTTGAACCGATGTCGGAATCTGCTGCATTAAATGAACTGACGAATGTTCCTGCGGTTGTTTCCGAGCAGCGAATGTTGGTTCATGTAGGTGGAAATACCTGGTATAAAAATCGGATGGGAGTCGTACACATATATGCCGAATATTGTAAAAAATGCGACCAACCCCTGCCTTTATGGATGGTGGGAGATGTGCCTTCGCCGCTTTTGCAAGACTTGGCAAATTCTGTTGCGCCGAATGGAAAAATTTACTTCCTTTCCGGTTTGTCCAACAAACAGGTTCAAGCTGCTTATTCGTTGGCAAAAGCAATGATTTTCCCTAGCTTGGCAGAAGGTTTTGGTTGGCCCATCGCAGAAGCCATGGCGTGCGGATGTCCGGTGCTGACCACCGATCAGGCCCCCATGACAGAAGTTGGTGGATCTGCGGTCACCTATATTTCGGTAATGCCGCACGAGGTTGGCGTTGAGCAGTGGGCAGATCATTCTGCGGATATTTTGATTGAGTTGCTCAATGCGACAGAACAAAGAAAATTAATGCATGTAGCGAGTGGGTTAGCGCAGGTTGCTCTGTTTAATTCAGACAAAGCAATTTCTGCTTATGAAGATATTTATCATCATGTTATGGCGCAATTCCGCCCATCGATAGACTAAGGCTTATTACTATGTGTGGAGTTTTTGCAGCATTTGATTTTGCTAAATCATTCAGCAAAATAGACTTGGACGTAATGGGACGGGTCAGTGCCCAACTTGCACCGCGCGGACCGGATTCTTCCGGTATGTGGATTAGCCCATGTACTCAGGTTGGAATGGGACATCGTCGTTTGGCTATTATTGATTTGTCGCCTTCCGGTGAGCAGCCTATGCATGAAGCCACAGGTAGATATACCATTGTGTTTAACGGCGAAATTTTTAATTATCGCGAACTGCGCGAACAACTCAAATCTGGATTTGAATTTCGTACCAGCTCCGATACGGAAGTCATTATCGCGGCCTGGCATCGTTGGGGTACTGAATGCCTCAATAAATTTCGCGGAATGTTTGCTTTTGTGCTTTGGGATAATCACCTCCGCCAGGTACATATTGCGCGCGATGCCTTCGGTATTAAGCCTATTTATATTCGACAGGTTGGATCACAGATCTGGGTTGCCTCACAAGTCAAGGCGCTGGCTTTGGTGGCGTCTGGTTTGACCGAAAATAACACGGCCAAAGCGGGATTTTTTCTGTGGGGCACTATTCCTGATCCTCTAACGCCGTTTAATGAAATAGTGGCCCTGCCTTCAGGCCATGTTATTACCTATGAATTCGGTAAGACTACTCAAGCACCGGCGCGCGACTGGTTTCAATTTTCACAAACCTTTGCTGACGCCGCTTCAGTGGCTATCCCTTCCAACACCGATGTGGCCGCTGAACTGCGTGCCGCGATGCTGGATACCGTGCAGGTGCACAGGGAAGCCGATGTTCCTGTTGGCGTGTTTCTGTCTGCTGGTCTGGACAGCACCACACTGGCGGCCCTTTCTTGCGAGTTGGCAGCCTCTGAACAAATTATTCAGACCGTTACACTGGCATTCAGTGAGTACGCCGGAACGGAAAATGATGAATCCGGTTTGGCAGAAATGGTGGCGCGTGAACTAGGAACTCAGCACACAACCGTACAAATTTCCAAGCAAGATTTTACGGATGAATTACCCAAACTATTTGCCGCCATGGATCAGCCTTCCTATGATGGTGTCAACACCTATTTCGTCAGTAAAGCGACCCGGTCTGCCGGTTTGAAGGTGGCGCTGTCCGGTTTGGGCGGCGATGAATTATTTGGTGGATATGCCAGTTTTAAGCAAGTCCCCCAATTGGCTGAATCTGTGCCTGGTTGGTTGCAACCCACTGGTGTCCTGATGCGCCAATTATTTTCCGGTGTGGCTGTTGGATTGGGCAAACCTAAGCTCGCTGGCGCGTTGGAATACAGCGGTTCGTACGAACGCGCGTATTTGCTCCGGCGCGGCCTGTTTATGCCTTGGGAACTTGACCAAGTAATGTCAAAGGCCGACGCGATTAATGCATTGACTGAACTGGCGACACTGCCTTCCTTGGCAGCTACTCACCAAACTAGTCAACACGCTCAAACCAAAATGTCTTTATTGGAAGCTGCATGGTTTATGCGGCACCAATTGCTGCGAGACTCTGACTGGGCCAGTATGGCGCATGGACTTGAACTTCGCGTGCCACTGGTCGATGTAGATCTCTGGAAAAAAGTATTGCCGCTGTGTCTGTTGCCTGACCCCGCTAATAAACGAAAAATGGCAATGACCCCTAAACACGCTTTGCCAGATGTCATATTAAATCGCCCCAAGACTGGATTTTGCATTCCGGTTAACCAGTGGCTACTGGAAGCCGACGGTGGACAATCGGGCCTGTCACAGGCTTCCAGTCTGCGGCCTTGGGCACAACACGTGTGGGAGTGGTGGATGGAGTCGATATGAAAATCCTGCGCATTATTGGCAGCATGGATCCTAAAAGCGGCGGACCAGCCGAAGGGATTCGGCAGGTTAGCCGAGTAATGGCGTTGCAAGGGCATCCGACGGAATGCCTGACGCTGGATGACCCGCAAGCCCCATGGATTGCAAATGAAAGTCTGGTCATTCATGCTATGGGCCCGGGTTGGGGCGGATATGGTTATGCGCCCAAATTCAAACCTTGGCTGATGCAACATGCCGCAGAGTATGATGCCGTGATTCTGAGTGGAATCTGGCAGTATCACAGCATCGCAGCACGCAACGTGTTAGTGGCTCTCGGAATCCCCTATTTAATTTTTACCCATGGCATGCTCGACCCGTGGTTTAAACACACTTATCCGTTTAAACACGTTAAAAAAATGCTCTATTGGCCTTGGGCTGATTATCGCGTGTTACGTGATGCTTACGCTGTGTTATTTACCAGCGAAGAAGAGCGAATCCTGGCCAGACTATCATTCAGTTTATATCAGGCCAATGAATCGGTAGTGAATTACGGCACCAGCACGCCGCCACAAAATAAAGAACAATTGCGATTGGCATTTTTACTTAAACATCCGAATTTGCAGGGAAAACGACTAATAACTTTTCTAAGTCGCATTCATGAAAAAAAAGGCTGCGACCTCTTAATTGCCGCCTTTGCCAAAATAGCCCATCATGACCCACAATTACAGTTGGTGATGGCTGGACCGGATCAATCAGGGTGGGTTGCGCAATTACAGCAGCAAGCCAAAGCATTGGGTATAGTGGAACGAATTACCTGGACAGGAATGTTGCAGGGTGACGTGAAATGGGGCGCATTGCACGCCAGCGAAGTATTCGCGCTGCCGTCCCATCAAGAAAATTTCGGAATCGCGGTGGCAGAGGCCATGGGGTGCGGTCTGCCTGTGTTGATTTCAGATAAAGTGAATATCTGGCGCGAAATTCAGCTCGACGGCGCTGGTTTGGTCGCTCCCGACACAGTTGAAGGAACCACCAATGCCATGCTCGCCTGGATTGCGATGTCGCCAGCATCACAACAGGCTATGGCGAGATCTGCAGCAGAACTATTTAAGAAGCGCTATACCGTAGAAGCGATGGCCAGCAGTCTGCTGGAAAATATCCACGCGATGCAAAATAAATCCGCACCAGCACTGCCTTTAACGAATCCGGAACCTCAATAATGAACCCCCAAATTGGCATTTCTGTCATTGTCTACACCAAGAATGAACAACAGGATTTGCCGGGTTGTCTGCAAAGCCTGTCCTGGTGTGACGATATCCATATTTACGACTCAATGAGCACTGACAATACGGTTCAGATCGCGCAAAGCCATGGTGCCACCGTCACACAGAGGTCATATCCTGACAATACACTGCCTTTCGGTGGCGACGAGTCCGCACACCGAAACTGGGCTTTGCAACATATCCCATTTAAACATTCCTGGATATTTCACCTTGACGCCGACGAGCGCGTCCCTCCGGAATTAGTGGTCTCTATGCAACATGCGCTGGCATCGCAAGACACTAAACAGGCATACAGGATGCGGAGGTGTGATTATTTTATGGGGCAATGGCTAAAGCATGTGACGCCATCACCATTTCATATTCGCTTGTTCAAGTCCGGGCATGTGCGTTATGAACGGCTGATTAATCCGGTTACGTTGATTGATGGCGAAGTGGGTGATCTGGATGCTTATTTTGATCATTTCCCGTTCAGTAAGGGGATGCATCACTGGATCGAGAAGCACAACAAATACAGTGATTCTGAGGCAAACCAGATTATCCAAAATCGCAATAACGGATTGCGCTTCGATCTTAAAAAAGTTTTTTTTGAGCCGGATATTAACAAGCGACGCGCACAACAAAAAGAATTTTATTACCGACTGCCCTTGCGTCCGCTGGTGATGTTTATCGCTCTGTATGTAGTTAAGCGTGGATTTTTGGATGGCAAGGCAGGTTTAAGATATGCCTTATTACGAGCCATGTATGAATTTATGATTGTTATTAAGACGCAAGATAACGTGAAGTAGGGCATCTTAAAAGAGTTGGCACAGTCAGGATCAACGTTGCCTGCATTGATGGAAATAATGTAATTATTTAATCTACAGATAGGAATCTGTTCGTCCCGCAATTTTGATGACTGAAACTGCTTTTTGTCGTCGTTCCTGCCTAAAGAGGTTGTCGTAAAAGGATCGACGTGTAAATAATGCGGATTCATTGTTGATGATTTGAGTACCGAGAGAATAGCCGCAGTTTAGTTCCTTCCCTCCCTTGCAGGGGGAAGGCTAGGATGGGGGTAGATGTGTTGAAACGACGGTGCTTGTATTTTGCCCAGACCATTGTTGTTTTAATTTTTTAGTACGTTGACGTTTTGCTTGGTCATTAACCATCCTACCCCCATCCTAACCTTCCCTACATGGGGGAATGGACTGGACCGAGAGCATTTTGCTCGTCTGAAAAATATTAAATAGCATGACATTGTTTAAATGCGACACTTTCTGCGACATCCTCTAAAACCGCGGGAGCGACGGTGGTTCGTATTGGGGTCTGAATGGTTACACTTTTTGACATTCTCTTTGTCTCGTGTATTGAGTTAACAAGGTTTTACCTTGCTTACGGTTTCAGTTGCCGGCGCCATGAAGGTAGTCGTACCGAAATTGATAACAATTTATTTTGTAAAATTAAAAATTAGAAGATCACTGTTGATAGTATTGAATCAGCAGCTCAGATGGGTGAATCAAAATAATGAAGAAGCAACTTATTACCTCAGTATTTATCAATACGTTAATGATTGTGCTGGCTATACTGGCCTGCTTCATGCAGTTGCTAATTGATGATAGTTCCGAAAATATTGCCAGCGCCAGCATCGCCATGTTTGGTTCGCTGTGTCTGCTTTTCTATTTAAGATATTCCAATTCGTATGAAACAAATCCCATGTCCACTTTTGCGTTGTTTGGGTTTTGTGCCACTGGCGAACTGGGCGCTTTGCTGGTGCAATCGTTTTCGTTGACGTCGCTGGCAAAAAACCTGCGTCAACCAATTGATACATTTGCTGTGCTTGCATTATTTCAGCTTGTGGCGATTGCCGCTCATATGGCATATCGATTTTTTTCAGTGACGGAAGCGAGCACTGATTCAATCAAATCCGAGAGGAAGTGGTTCAGTCTGCGAAGCCTATTCGATAAATTGGATGTGTATGTCATACCCACGGTATCCGAATTGTGGGTATTGGGGTTAATTGGCCTTGTCGCGATTTTATCATCTGGGACTGGCGCGGTTAATCCGAGCGTATTAAACAAAATTGGGGTTGGAATTAGTTTTCTGGCATGGGCACCATTTTTAATTCCAATCAATATTGCAGTAGCAAACTGCATTACTTCTTTTTGGTCGGTTTTGGAGTAATTATCGCGTTTCTGGGAATCGTAGCCAGTGCCCGCTATATGATCGTTTCAGGTGTCGCAACAATCGGTTTTATTGCACTGTTGACAGCTATGCGTAGCAAACGCGTTTTAGTCCCTAATCAAATTTATAAAGCGTTGCTGCTGCTGGCAATATGTGCAGCAACGCTGATCCCAATTTCGCAACTCGCGACTGCGATGGTGGTGGTGCGGGAATCTCATCGATCTGCCGACGCCGCGAAGATGGTCAGCGCCACGATTGATATTCTAATGAAACCCGAATTGATTGAGGTGCAAAGAAAAAAGGACCAATTAGCCGCTTTGAGCAGTTCTTACGACGAAACCTACATTGAAAATCCCGTTCTTAGTCGTTTTGTTCTTACCAAATTTCATGATAATGCCTTGTTTTTTGAATCTAAACTGACTGAGCGGACTCAGGACGAATTGGCCAATACGACGATAGATTTGTTCTGGTCGATTTTGCCAGATCCGGTACTAAAGTATTTTGATATTCGGGTGGTAAAGAGCCAGCTACAATTTTCATTAGGTGATTATCTGTATTATCAGGCCACCGGTGGTGGTTTGGGAGGGTACAGAGTGGGTTCAATTTTTGGTCATGGTATTGGCCTTTTCGGCTGGGCGTTCACTATTATTTATTTTTGGATTTGTTTGCTATCATTTTGGATCATGGATTTTTTAGCTAAAAAAAATGAAAAAGGCAATGTGATAATTTCGGTGGTGGGCGTACTCTTGATCTGGCGCTTGTATTTATATGGAATTAATGCTGAATCAATCAACAATACCATAGGATTTTTCTTTCGGGAAATTCCACAATCTATTCTGATATTTTTTATTGCTTATCAGATTGCGCGTGTCGTCACACGTCCGTTTGCTTTGTTTGGACAATTACAGTTGGGTAAAACCTATTCCGGTAAAGCCAAATGAAAGCGGTTTAAGTTGCCGTCAATTGAAAAATTTACGGCATCCAGTTACTCCATTTATCCTTTTATCGACGACCCCTTATAAATATTCCACCTTCCGTCTTTGATCGTGTGTCAGAGCTATGGCTGGTGTGACAATATTAAATTGTTGACTACACAATAATCGCGCCGTCACACAGCGGTAATATCCGGATAATACACTTCCCCCGAATTCGTTGCGGCAACTGACTAGTGGTGGTTGTAATAGATTTCAATTAAATAATGACGAATTTTCCACCTCTACCCAGACTCGTAGTTAAAAAGCGTTCGCTAAAGGTCGGCTGAAATTATAAATATTTACATATAAAATTAAAAAATTTAACTGGGTGTGAAATGAAAATCTTGATTTACGGAATTAACTACGCACCCGAATTAACTGGGATCGGAAAATATAGCGGTGAAATGTGCGAATGGCTGACAGCGCAAGGTCATGAAGTCACTGTAGTGACGACGCCACCTTATTATCCTGAATGGCAGGTGGCCAAGCCTTACTCCGCCACACAATATACTCGCGAAACAATTAACGGCGTGCACGTTTGGCGCACGCCAGTCTGGGCTTCTCCTAAAGTAAGTGGAATGAACCGGTTACTGCACTTGTTATCTTTCACGATCTCTTCATTGCCGGTTATTTTGGGACATGCGTTTTGGCGTCCAGATGTGGTAATGACGGTGGCTCCTGCTTTTTCCTGTGCGCCTGCCGGATGGCTGACTGCGCGGCTATGCGGTGCCAAAGCCTGGCTGCATTTACAGGATTTTGAAGTGGACGTCGCTTTTAAAATGGGACTGCTTAAAGGCCAATTATTAAAAAATGCCGCGCTGTCGCTTGAACGTTTTATATTAAAACGGTTTGACTGCGTTTCAACGATCTCCCATCGCATGCTTGAACTGTTGATTAAGAAAAAAGTGGAATCTGCTCGTACCTTCATCTTTTTAAACTGGGTCAATATTCACCATATTCGTAAGCAACCGAACCATGATTCTTATCGGGCAGAACTTGGGATCGCCGCTGAAACTAAAGTTATTCTGTTTTCAGGCACGCTGAATCGCAAACAGGGCCTGGAAGTTATTCCGGACATTGCGCGAAAGATGCAAGAGCGCAAAGACATCATGTTTGTAATTGGGGGCGAAGGCGTTCTGAAAGAAGAACTCGAAAACGCGAGTATGGGATTAACGAATATTAAATTTTTACCCCTGCAACCGTTTGCACGGTTGTCAGAATTTCTGGGAATGGCACATATTCATTTGCTGCCGCAAAATGCCGATGCAGAGGATTTGGTTTTGCCTTCCAAATTAACGGGTATGCTGGCCAGTGGCCGGCCAGTCATCACAATCAGCAAAAGTGGCTCGGAAATTTCCAGAGTTGTAGTTGGCTGTGGCCTGACTGTGGAGCCTGATGACCAGGCAGCGTTGATTACGGCAATCATGACTCTGGTGGATGACGATGCAGAGCGTGAGCGGCTTGGTGTTGCGGCACGTGATTACGCCGAAGTACATTTATCCATCGAGCACATTCTGAGCAATGTGGTCGTCAAGATGAACAGTATGAAGCCCTCTGGGCTACCTGCACTCAACACAGGAAAATTGTAGGATGAGCCAACCCCGATCTACAGTCTTCTTGTGCCGCGAAGAAAACCAGCCTAAGTCAAGCACTATTCTGTCTAATTTTTCAATTTGTAAGATTTAACAATGGGGACATTAAAACGCCGGATTCTGGCCGGATTGGGTGCTAATGCCTTCGGTCAGGTATTAACCATCGTGACCCAGTTGGCAACCCTGCCGCTGTTTTTGTCGCATTGGGATATCACACGTTACGGTATCTGGTTAATGATTTCTTCTGTGCCATCCTATTTTTCGATGGCCGATGGCGGCATAGTTAATGCGGCCAGAAATGAAATGACCATTGCGTTAGGTAGCCGAGACGTATTGCACGCAAACCGGGTTTTTCAGAGCGCACTCATTTTTATATTGTCGATGTCGCTGGCAATTATATTGGTCGTGGTTGCCGTACTCTTTTTTACTCCGATAGTGAAAAATTTTGAACAGGACTATGCCATCACTCTGCTTATTCTGGTGATCGGTATATTTGTGTCGTTTGTAAACGGTTTGTCAGAGGCCACCTTTTGTTCAGTCGGTAAGTATGGGTTTGGGACTGTCATGGGACAAACTATCCGTTTGGCCGAATGGGCTGGCGGCATCTTCGGCCTGATGTTTTTTGGCAGTTTTATCAGTGTAGCACTCGGTATGTTGTTGATGCGTGTGGCAGGTGTTGTGCTGTCTATTCTACTGAGTAAAAAGTATGCGCCCGAATTTATATGGGGATTTCGCCTGGCAGAGCTGGTGCAATTTAAAAAGACAATGCAGCCTGCACTGTATTTTTTGGTATTTCCCCTTGCTAATGCGCTAAGCATCCAAGGCTTTACGTTATTGATTGGTTCGATGCTGGGCCCAGCGACCGTTACCGTGTTTAACACTTACCGTACTTTGGCGCGTGTGATCGTACAGGCCACAAGTATTTTGAGTTTTTCGGTTGGACCCGAATTGTCTAGGTTGTATGGGGCCAGGCAATACCCGCAATATCATTCCTTGTTCAGATGTTCACAGATTGTCAGCGTCGGGTTGGTGGTATTAACCAGTGCCGTTGTCGCTTTGATCGGACCATGGATATTGCAGTTCTGGACCCATGGTCGGGTTCAGTATCAGTCAGGTTTACTGTGGACTATGTTGTTGTATGCAACGGTAGTCGGTTTTGGTCATGTACCCAAGGTACTGCTGATGTCTATTAATCGCCATAGCTCGATTGCCCTGGCTTCTATCGCGGTGTATGCCATGTCGTTGCTATGCGCTTATTTGGTGGGCGGGATGTTAAACCTGATCGGTAATATTTTTGTTATGACAGCAGGGGAACTCTGTCTGGTGCTATTAACGTTTTATTTTGCGGAATTTGAAATTCGTCGGCCTGATTTGGCTGGGAATTGTTAATTGGACAGTTTTGTATGCATAGGACTATGAAGAAAGAATTGATAACTTCACGCGTCATCAGCACTGCAATGATAGTGCTGGCTGTAGTCGCCTGTTTTATGCAATTTATTATTGATGATTCCTCAGTTAATATTGCAAGCGCATGTATTGCTCTGGTTGGTTCACTGGTTACACTTGCGTACTTCAGATATACCCGCTCTTTACAAACACATCCAATTTCTACTTTTGCCATTTTTGGATTTTGCGCGACTACGCAATATGGCGCTCTATTAGTACAAACTGTATCACTTGATTCACTGTCAAAAAATTTACGCCAGCCTGTTGAAACATTCGCCGTACTCAGTTTGTTCCTGATGGTTGCAATCGCAGCCCATATGACGTATCGATTTTTTTCCATGCCTACTCAGCGACTCCATAGCCCTCATCAAATTAATTTTAGTCTGCGCGGATTGCTGGAGAGGTTGACTCTATATTCGATACCCACGGTACATCAGTTATGGGTCATGGGTTTTATTGGAATAATTGCGCTTTTGAATGGTGGTGATGACACTATGGGCGAGCAAAATATTGGCAATAAAATCAGCCACGGCATCAGTTTTATAGCTTGGGCTCCCTTTTTGATTCCAATTTTTGTTGCTCAGTTTGGTCGGCAGTATTGCAATACCAAATTACATTATGTACTGCTCACTGGTTTTGCTGGTCTGATCGCCGTGATGGGGATCGCTTCAAATGCACGTTTCATGCTCGTATCCGGCGCGACAACAGTCTGCTTAATCATTTTGTTGATTGGTATGCGCAGCAATAAAACAGTAAGCATAAAACAAATTTTTCATACTATTTTGTTTATGGCGATTTGCGCAGCGATGCTTGTCCCATTCGCGCAACTCTCTACTGCGATGGTCGTAATTCGAGATACGCACAAGACCAGCAGTGCGATTAACAAGATTTATGCCACGATAGATGTACTTTCGAAGCCAGGGGCTATCGAGGCATACAGAAGTAAAGAAAGGTATGCCACAGCGTACAGTGACTATGACGAATATTATGTAGAAAACCCAGTGCTTGCACGGTTCGTAAATACCAAATTTCATGATAATGCTCTGTTTTTTGAATCGAAACTGACCGAGCGTGGACAAGATGAACTAATTGATACGACCATAGACTTAATCTGGTCAATTCTGCCGGATCCGGCATTGAAGTATTTGGGTATAAATATTTCAAAGAAGAAGCTTAGATTTACTATGGGCGACTATCTATACTATCAGGCTACTGGTGGGCGAGTGGGCGGCTATAAATATGGTTCAAGCTTTGCGCATGGTATAGGTATGTTCGGCATGTTTTTCCCTTTAATATATTTTGGGATTTGCTTACTTACATATTGGATTCTGGAGTTGTTAACTATTAAAACCAAGAAAGGCGAAGTAATGGTATCAGTAGTGGGTGTATTGCTTGTTTGGCATTTGTTCATATATGGCATTACTTCTGAGTCACTCAATGCGACTGTTAGCTTTATACTTCGGGAAATTCCACAATCCATTCTTATTTACATTTTGATATATCAAATTGCCAGAATCACTACTTATCCGCTAAATTTGTTTAATCAAACGCAATCTATAAAAATGAATGCGGATAATCTAAAATGATTTCAGTCAAAAGAATAAAGTCAAGTTATTTTTCGTCAATAAATTTACCCGCACTTAATTTTTATATGATGGCATTGAGTTTATTTTTTTTTATGCTAGCTCAACAGGTCCATGCATTTGAGACTCCAACTGTTGCCGGTAAAACCAAAACCGATACCACAGCACAGCAAGAATCTACAAATAACCTGGAACTGCTATTTGATCGTCGCGCCTCGTTGAGGCGCCTCGGTGATCCAAAATATTTTGATCTTGATGTCAATTATGTACGGGCCCACGATGTACTGGCCGCTACTGCTTTGCTGGGTTGCGGAAAGGAAGAGTGGAAGAATTTTCTTGTTGATTTACCGTCTAAGGGTACAGCAAACAAACCAACTGAGATGTTCAGCCTGGTACCTATGGTTCGTTATTTATATCAATATGGACACTGCCTTACCGATATGCAAAAAAGTCGGCTGCTGGTCAATTTAAATAAGCCACAAATTATATTGGGACACGGCACAACTAATATGGCAATAGTTCAGGCAAGTTCATGGTATTTGCTGGCGCAATATTTTCCGGTTGCTACATGGTTCGATCTGGAAACACATAAGTCCTACACTTCAGCGCAAATAATGACAACGTTGAAACCTCTCCTTGCTTCACGGACCCGGCGCATATTTCATTCCGGACATTATGAATGGCTGTCCCCCAATTACGCACTTTTGAACATTTATCCGTTGTTAAATCTGATTGATTTTGCTGACGATAACGAGATTAAAAACAATGCGAATGATGAAGCGATTTTAGAAGTTGCAATGCTCAGAGCGCACTCGTTTCACGGCGTGATCGTTCCACCGCTGACCAGAAAAAGTTTCGATCAGCGCAATGCGTTGGATACCCCACCATCCTACGCACCGTCGATATCACAACAGGCGATCTGGTATTACTTTGGCGAGCCTTCTGGACTAGGTTTGCATGACTTCCGTAGCGGATTGGGTTCATTTTTTGTATCGATGCTAGGCGTTTCGGCCTGGCTGCCACCTTCTATAGTACTTGACATGGAACCGACTCTAGCCGATTCCAAAAATCAATCTGTTACGGCAGTTACTCCCCGTTTCACGACATGGGAGAATCCCACAGAACCTGAAATTTTTGGCGACAGCCTGATCACCGATGATTTCAGTATTGGCACTGGTAATGTGCTGTTTGATCCATTGGGCTATAGCGGCCATATACAGACATTTTCTATTTTATTGAAATCGACTAAGCCGCATAATGAAATTGAGTGTTATCAACCGTATTGGCATAGTACTGCGGGTGAAGATGCTTGGGATACTGACAGATCTTCACCATTTCAACAAATGTACCGTTATGACGATAGCAGTGTGGTGATGTTGTTTGATATTCCAAAATCTGATCCTTGGAAATCCGATGCCAGCAATCGCTTTTGGGCTGATCGCAGTACTCATATGGATAATCTGCTGCAACTGGTTACATGTCGGTTTGCTCGCGATTTTGACGAAATTATTCCGGAACAAAATTGGGTGTTTGTCCGGCACGGTAAAGTCTTTGTGGCGATGGCCACACTAAAGGGTAGCAACGAATACGACAATGCCGGTGGGGGACTGTTACAACATTTTAAAATGGTTAAAATCCATGAGCCAAAAACGGCATTGTTTTTTCGTGTAGACAAACAACGTTCGGATTTAAATTTTACTCAATTCCGTCAGTCGATTCGCAATAATCTGCCGAGCTACGATCCGCTAGCCTCATCGATAGTATTGAAAGAAAAAAATGGCAGCAAGACGCAGGTGTACTTCGAACTGAAAAAACAAGCAAAGGGAACCTATTGGAGTGCTTTGCCGAGAATAATTAGAGACGGTAAGCCGATTGCCTACGATTCATCTTATGCAATGAAGTCTCCTGAAATGACTTTACGTGATGGTGTATTAATTATCAACACCTCAGTGGGTGAACTGACCTTGTCCCATTGAATCCAATAATAGATTGAATCAAATATGATTATTCAAAAAAACAATCCCTATTCAGGACCTTCTTTCAGTTTACAAAACCGTTTGGCGCGACTGGCATGGTGCGTTGTATGTGCTTTGCTAATCCGTCCTACTCCGATATTCATGCATGGCTGGCGTAATACGATATTGCGCTTATTTGGTGCGCAGATCGGCCATCAAGTACATATTCACGCCAATGTGAAAATATGGGCACCGTGGAATCTTCATGTGGGAAGTTTTGTTGGAATTGGTGATGGTGTCAATTTGTATTGTATGGATAAAATCACCATAGAAGACTACGCTGTAATTTCGCAAGGTGCGCATTTATGTGCGGGCAGCCACAATTTTAATGACCCCAGTTTTCAATTGATTACAGCGCCGATATTAATAGGAGCCCATGCGTGGGTTTGTGCCGATGTCTTTATCGGTATGGGCGTCGTGATTCCTGAAGGCGTTGTGCTTGGCGCACGTGCCTTGGTAAGCAAGTCAATCACAGAGGATTGGACAGTTTGGGGAGGAATGCCTGCTAAGAAAATTGAAGTGCGTGACCGTGAATGTGTGCTTGGACTGAAATGAACATTAAACCTATACGTCTGCATGAAGTAGATGGAATTCGTGGTTGGGCCTCTTTAGTGGTGCTTCTATTTCACACTTTTGGGGAGATGTTCAAATATGCAGTACCCGACATGAACTCACCGTGGTTGGCGCCATTTTTTTCAGGCGATATCGCCGTCTTGGTATTTTTTATTCTTTCTGGAGATGCCTTGAGCAGCGGATTTTTTTCGGGGCGGAACTTTCGATTCATAGATCGGTTACTAGTGCGGCGCTATTTCCGACTAACTGTGCCGATTTTTATTTCCTGCTTAGCCACTTATTTGATCATGCGTATGGGCCTGGATTTCCATGCCGAAGCCTCTTTGATTCTTCAGAGAAGTGATTGGCTGGGCAATTTCTTGCGTTTTCATGAATCTATATTTGGGTTGTTTCATTATTCACTGATTGGGGTATATGTAACGCCTACGTCTGACAAAGCATACAACCCATTTCTCTGGACAATGTCGATTGAAATTATTGGTTCGATGTTGGTTTTTTTACTTTGTTATATGTGGGATCGGTTGAAAAATCCCTACTTGACTTGCATCGCATTAATTGTATTCCTAACTTGCGCTGGATCTTTTTTCGCCCTTTTTTTTGCTGGAATATATTTGGGGTACTTAAGAAAGATTGGATTTTTGAATCAGTTAATACTAAATAAATTCTATCAAATCTATTGTTTCTTGATAATTATAGCCATTGTCGCAGTTATTACTTTTACTGCTAATTTGGACCTGTCATCTGTTTTTCGGCCGATTAAAATAATCCTGTCTCTGATGCTGATATTTTGTTTTTATACGCATAATGGATTCAAGAATTTTTTCAGCAATAGGTTTTCACAGTTTCTTGGCGATATCTCATTTCCCCTATACCTTATTCATTTCCAGGTGTTGATTTCATTGATGTCATGGATGGTGGTCAAAGATTATTCTAATATTGGTGCTGTTAGTCAAAAGCATATGCTGATAATTGGTGCCATTTCGATTTTTGTGTCTGTTTGTGCTGCACAGCTATTTCGATTTCTGGAGAAAAGTTTGTTAAAAATGGTCGATCATCATGTGTTAAAAATTCTTTTGGTTTGATCATTTCGAGCGGAAACTATTTTCCGAATTTTATTTGTATTTATGGAGTAATGTTTTGAGAATTTTATATATTGGCGATGTCAGAGAGGGAACAACGTCTTTAGACCGCATGCGCGCATTGGAGCGTAGCGGTCAGGCCGTCACCCCGTTCAATGTCCCTCCGTATCAGTCTAAGCATAGAATTATCAGCTCCATTCAATGCCGTTTACATCCCCGGTTTTTATTGCAAAAATTAAACGATGATCTTCGAAAATTTGCCGAGCAGAGTGGCGAAATTAATTGCGTGTGGATAGACAAAGGGGTCTGGATATTTCCAGAGACAGTTGAGTTTTTAAAAAAGAAGTGCGGGCTTGCGATTCATTACACTCCTGACCCGGGATTATTGTTCTTTCGTTCCCATCACTTTATTCAATCAATACCAATTTATGATCACGTTGTAACAACCAAAGACTTTGAATTGGATTTGTATGCCAGGGCAGGGGCTAAACATACAATTCAGGTGCCGCAAAGCTACTGTCCGGTGCGTTACAAAAATCCGCAACCATCTTCAAAATTTAGTGCAGATATAGGTTTTATAGGTCGCTGTGAGAAGCATTACCTAAAGCAGATAAATGGCATGTCCGGAATGGAGGATGTGAAAATTTATGGCGATCAATGGATAAAGCCCGGAAACAGGAAGCATATCAATCCTGCATTTACTGTTAAGAATAGCGTGTGGAAAGATGACTATGTAACTGCCTTGGCATCATTCAAAATAAGCCTTGGCTTGCTATCTAAAAACTATCCTGAACAGCACACCACCAGAACATTCGAAATCCCAGCGGCAGGAACTTTTCTGTTAGCGGAGCGAACTGACGAGCACCAGGGATTTTTTAAAGAGGGCGCAGAAGCCGAGTTTTTCAGCACGCCGGAGGAAATGTTATCCAAGGCTAAATTTTATCTGGTCAACGAGGCAGCCAGAGAGCGTATTGCGGCTCAAGGGCGACTTAGGTGTGTAACAAGTGGTTATGACACAGACAGTGTCATGAAAAATATCTTGTCACAGACGATAAGGTCATGAGTTTGACATACTTGATGTCTACAATCCTATGACTGAAAGTCAATCAGACTTATATGCATTGGCATTCCTAACTCGTTTTCTGCAAAATTTGAACCTTCTAGCGATCCTATGAAAATCTATCCAGTCATTCTTTCCGGCGGCTCCGGCACTCGTCTTTGGCCTTTGTCACGCTCAGCTAAGCCTAAACAGTTGTTGCCGCTGGTGTCGGGTTATTCGATGTTGCAAGAAACGTTGTTGCGCTTGAAAGAATGGCCGGAATTAATGCCGCCGCTGTTTGTGTCCGGTAATGAACATCGCTTCATGATTGCCGAACAATTGCGTGAGATTGATATTGCTCCCTTAAGTATTTTGCTGGAACCGGTGGGTAAAAATACGGCACCGGCTATTGCTGCGGCGGCTCATTTTTTGAAAAAAACTGACCCGGAAGCCATCATGCTGATTTTGCCGGCAGATCATGTCATCACGAATGTCAGCGCATTTCGGGAAGCTTTTTTAAAGGCGCTTAGGGCTTTGCAATCCGGTGGTTTAGTCACTTTCGGGATTGTGCCTACGAGTCCAGTGACTGGTTATGGCTATATTCGGCGCGGCAAGTCGATCGCGCCTTCCATTGAATGCTACAAGGTCGATGCTTTTGTTGAAAAGCCAAATTTGGATTCAGCCATGGCGTATTTAGCCTCCGGCGATTATTTTTGGAATAGCGGCATGTTTTTGTTTTATGCCGAAAATTATTTACGCGAACTCAATCAATTTCATCCTGATATGGTGCGATTTACTGCGAATGCTGTTGACAATGCCTATCACGATCTGGATTTTTGCCGGTTGGAAGAGAAAGCGTTTACGGAATGCCTTTCGGAGTCGGTCGATTATGCGGTAATGGAACGTACCGAACATGCCGTGGTGGTCCCTGCTGATATTGGCTGGAATGATGTGGGGTCGTGGAGCGCATTATTGGATGTGCTGGACTGCGATGCGGATTGCAATGCGATTCGTGGCGATGTGTATGTCGAAAACACCAGCGATTCGTTGGTTCGCGCTGAAAGCCGCTTCGTTGCTGCCATCGGTGTTAAAGATATGGTCATCGTCGAAACCGCGGATGCCGTATTGGTTGCGCATAAAGATCATGTTCAAGATGTTAAAAACATTGTCAATTTTCTTAAAAAGAATAAACGAAGCGAGCATATTAATCACACTAAAGTGTATCGGCCGTGGGGTAGTTATGAAGAGGTCGATCTGGGTGAACGTTTTCAGGTTAAGCGCATTACAGTAAATCCAGGTGAAAAACTGTCTTTGCAGATGCATCATCATCGCGCTGAGCATTGGGTTGTGGTCAGAGGGACAGCTCTGGTGACCTGCGACGATAAGGTGAGTTTGTTGTGTGAAAACGAATCGACTTATATTCCTATCGGTCAAAAACATCGGTTAGAAAATCCTGGTAAATTTCCGTTGGATATTATTGAAATTCAAACGGGTAGTTATTTGGGTGAAGATGACATTGTTCGTTTTGAGGATATCTATAAGCGGTAACTGCCTGGTAAGTGCTGGTTTGATTACTAATATTTAATTTTTACATTTAAACGTTACATTTAAACGTTACACCAGTTATAGAAACTACGTCGTTCCCGTTAATACTCTGATTGAACATGCATGACACTAAACCGCTGGTTGTTTATTTTTATTTTTTTGTTCGGTGTGCTTAGTGGCGTGTATGCGGCTAACCCAATTGCAGTTAAAACAGTTGATTACAATTTGGGACCTGAATCCCTGGCTGTGGTGATCAACGATGCAAATCCAAATAGCGTGGTAGTTGGTGAATACTATCGGTATGTGCGTAATATTCCCTCTGAAAATATCATTCACGTGCGTATTAATGACAGTCCGCGCGTGTTGACTCTCCCTGTATTTACCCAATTGAAAAAAGACATCGAATCGCAATTGCCACCGAAGATTCAGGCGATGGTGTTGGTGTGGACGGCACCCTATGCCGTGGAGTGCAATTCCATTACATCGGCATTGACCTTGGGGTTTGATGCCAAACAATGTGAAAATACGTGCGGTATTGGCAAATCAAGCCCGTATTTTGATTCGCCCTCAGCTAACCCTGCGCGTGATTTTGGCATGCGATTGTCGATGTTGCTGCCGACTGAGTCAATCAGTCAGGCCAAGGCGTTGATTGATCGTGGTTTGATGAGCAAATCAACGCAGACTCCGGCCAGTGCTTACTTGCTTTCTACGTCTGATCCTGCGCGCAATGTCAGAGCAAAATTCTTTCCGCCATCCGGAATGTTTCCTCAGAAAAAATTGGCTGTGAAATCAATACGTGCTGATTCGATTGAGGGTGTCAGCGATATCATGTTTTATTCGACAGGGTTGATTTTTGTACCTAAATTAGAGACGTTACACTTTTTACCCGGCGCTCTTGCTGATCATTTGACCTCGGTCGGCGGTGACCTGTTAGGGCAAGGTCAAATGAGTAGTTTGCGGTGGTTAGAGGCAGGCGCAACTGCCAGTTATGGCACTGTATCCGAGCCTTGCAATTACCCTCAAAAATTTCCCCAACCTTCTGTACTTCTTAAGCATTATTTGTCTGGTGCGTCGGCCATTGAAGCGTATTGGTCAAGCGTGGCGTGGCCTGCGCAGGGTGTTTTTATTGGTGAGCCGCTTGCGGCACCTTATCGCTAATCATTCCACTAAAGTTATTGTTCAATCGCAAGATTTACCTGGATTGGCGTTAATGAAGGTGGATCTGTGTAATAGGAGTTATTAAAATTTTATTCACCAGAGTTTGACAAAGATAAACACACCTCACACCCATGATCCATTGACTGATATATAATTATTTCCAATTTGTAAAATTAAATTCTATTCAATGAGGAATGTATGGCAACTGAAATTGCAACCTTAGGCGGTGGATGTTTTTGGTGCACAAAAATATTCTTATGAATATTTTTCCATATAAATCAATGAGTTAAGTTTTAATATTTTCAATTTGGGTGAATTTTTGGGTGAATTTTTGGCTCATAAAATCACATTCATCAAGCCTATTTCACCCATTCTGTTGCCTCAAATACGGGGAAGAGAGCGAACGATTTCCATCGTTTTCAGACTGACCGTTATGACTCTCTGAAAGAGCTTCAACGGATAGCTAGCATCCTTCATCGTTTCGGTTGCCCACAAGTTCGCATCATTGATAATGCCACTATCCTTGTGCTCGCTAACACCCTGTCGTTCCATTACCCACTCAAGAGCTGGCTTTCCGTTCACAACATATTCATAGGCTTCAAGGGGTATGCCTGACATGGTTATCTTGTGGTTGTAAATCACACGGGTCTTGTCGTGCTTCTCACCATTTTTACCTTTGGCAAATTTCATCTGTTCCACCCTGAAATCTTGCGGAGTAAATCCACTCAAAAGCAGAGCACCTCCTTCAAGTTGAACTGGATATGGTTGTTGTTCATCATATTCTGTGTGCAAGTCGGCTAAAGCTCTTCCTGCCGTAGAAAAAGCCCAGAAGTCTGCTGTTGTTTTCACTCGCGGGATGCGGGGTAGTTCTTTCGTTAAATTATCTGCATAACGGCTCTTGTAATCGTCTGAATGCAACAAACCATAGATATAGTAAAAAAGGTCTTCCTTGTTGATTTTCTGGTCAGGGTAAGCATCTTGGAAATGTTTAAGCCCTGCATCAGTTATTCCATCTTTTACTTTATAAGTGTTCGCTGCCTTAGTTGACTCGTCGTCAAACAGTCCTGGTTTAGATAAATCAATTTCTCTCTCTTCCGTCAATTCGTAAAGCTTCAAAGGGAAACACTGCCCGTTTGCTTGTAGCTGAAGGTCGGTCACAACATCTGTCATTATTGCTGAGAATTCTTTTGGGGTTCCTAGTCCAACAAGTGCAATCACCCGATTTTTCAAATTTGAATTTGGAAAAATTCTGGGCATTTGGTATACACAGTTATTGAAATGTTGGTTGAAGTAAATCCATTGTTTTGTGAATGGGCGATATAACCCCTGCACAATATTTTCAGAAACAAGCTCTCGCCTATGTCCCTTCCGAACATCTGCATAAACTTCTCTCGTCCAGCTAATTTTCGTCGCATCCTTCATGACGAAAACTTCAGGGTCGGGCTGACTTTCTTTTGCTAATCCCTTGGAAGCAGCCATGAATCTATCCACTTCCTGATTGTAAAAATCAATCATTCCTTTCAGGTTATTAACTAAATTCTTTGATGAGTAGTTATATACCCATGCATCACGGTTTGTTTTAATACCATTTGAGTAGTTTTCAAATAGCACGATGCTAGATTTATCCTTTTTGTCTCCGAGACTTATGTGTTCGCTAAAACTATTATCTCGTTGATTTATCCAATCGTGGTGCTCATCAGGGAAAATTTGTCTCCATCCATTTGCATTGGCAATGCCTTGAATACTTTTGAATGATTCAATCTTTTCTAATTTTTCAGATTGACTTAAGTAATCTCCAATGTCATGGAAAAGTATCTTTCCATGTTCTGTTGCTTTGGGATTTTTAATAAGAATGCTGATTGCGATTGGTGTTCTTGTCCCTTGACCAAAGACATTATCTTTTTCCTTTCGTCGCATCTCTCCCGCTGTCCTAGCATTTCCTCGTAAGTGAAATACATAGATGCTACTAAATTCATCTGCCAAACACTTGCGAAGTCCATCGGTTGTATTTGCCTCTATAAATCCTGCATTACTAACGAATCCAATTACACCACTTTTTCCTACTCGGTCGCTAGCCCAACGAATTGCTCTAACATAACTATCATAAAGAGCATTTTTCAGTGTCGCAGTAGAGTTATCCGCATAGGTTTTCCTTATGCTTTCATCTAGGGACTGATACTTTAAATTTGCATTATTATCGTTACCACTATTTTGACCTGCCGAGTATGGTGGATTGCTGTGAAATTTCGGCAGAAAGGAGCCATTTCGATTCCGGCATAATGGCGCCACAAAAATTTCGGCACAATGGCGCCACTTTATTTTCGGCATAAAGGCGCCAGCGAAATTTCGGCATAAAGGCACCACGTTGAACCCCGGTCAGGGGCTCGAACTTTCATTGATCGGCTAGACTTCCGGCATTTTTCCGGAAGAAGCCATGACAAGACGGAGGTTCGAGATGTATCAATACAGGCAAATCCTGGTGCGCATGCGCCAAGGTGATTCTGACCGGGACATTGCCCGGTCCAAGACCATGGGTCGCAAAAAAATCGCGCAAGTTCGGGAAACGGCAATTGAGCGTGGGTGGTTACGTACCGATTTTGTTTTACCGGACGATACGGTGCTGGCAGCCGTTCTGGCTCGTAAAGAGACCTTATCTCCCAAGTGCATTTCAACGCTGGAGCCGTGGCGCGACCAGATCACTAAATGGCACGCGGCCCGGATCAGAGGTAAAACCATCCATGCCACACTGGTGCGCAACCACGGTTACACCGGCAGTTATTCATCAGTGCATCGTTTCCTGTGTCAGCTTATTAGGCTGGACACGCCGGATGTTCCGCTGCGCCTGACGTTCAAACCTGCCGAAGCCTGCCAGGTCGATTTCGGGGCCGGCCCTTTGATCACCGATGTCCACACCGGCGAAATCTTTAAGACATGGTTCTTTGTTCTCACGTTGTGTTGGTCACGCCACCAGTATGCCGAATTTGTCCGCGACCAGTCGATAGCGACCTGGTTGGGTTGCCACCGGCGTGCATTCGAGTGGTTTGGCGGCACCGTATCGCGCATCATTATTGATAATGCCAAATGTGCCATCACTAAAGCCTGTGTTCATGAGCCGACGGTGCAGCGCGCCTATGCCGAATGCGCGGAGGGCTATGGGTTCAAACTTGATCCTTGCCCACCGAGGGATCCGCAAAAAAAGGGTATCGTCGAATCGGGTGTCAAATATATCAAGCATAGCTTTCTGCCCTTGCGTGAATTCCGGGATCTGGCCGACGCCAATCGGCAGTTGCATGCCTGGATCATGGATGAGGCGGGCAATCGCGTTCACGGCACAACCCGCGAAGTACCGCTGAATCGTTACGCCGAAGTGGAAAAGGGGTTGCTCAAGGCGCTGCCAGATGCGCCACCGGAACCCGCCGTCTGGGCCAAGGTCAAGGTACATGGCGACACGCATGTGCAATTCGACTGGAATTACTATTCAGTGCCGTTCCGGCTGGTCGGACTTGAGCTATGGCTCAAGGCAACCGGATCGATGGTGACGCTGTATCAGGAACATGAAGCGGTCGCTACGCATGTCCGCGCGACGGGCAAGGGGCATCGATGCAGCGTGACTGATCATTTACCACCAGAAGCGCAGGCTTGGCAGATGCAAAGTACCAAGTGGTGTCTGCGCCGCGCCAAGGAAATAGGCCCATCCTGCTACGCTGTGGTCCACGCCATGTTCGCCGATCGTGTTCTGATCAGAATGCGCGCTGTGCAGGGTGTGCTGCGCTTAAAACAAAAATACGGTGCAATCCGGCTGGAAGCCGCGTGTTCGCGTGCCAATCACTATGGCACTCCCGGCTACAAGGTGATCAAGACCATTCTGGAAAAGGGGCTGGATCAGCAAGCCCTTCTTGCGGGCTTCGACGCTCTCGCTGCTACCTATACCGAAGGCGGTCGTTTCTGCCGTAACTCACCTACCATTCAATAAGGACTACCATGCATCCGATTCCAGAACTATCCCCTTTACTGAAGCAATTACGTCTGTCCGGTATTCTTGATTCGCTTGAGGCGCGCAACCGCGAAGCCATCGACAGCAAGCTGGCCTACACCGATTTCCTCAGCCTGCTGATTCATGATGAAGTCGCACGACGTGACCAAAAGAAATTGGCATTACGGTTACGGCGCGCCAATTTCCGTAACCAAAAAACGCTGGAGGGATTCAACTTCGACCTGCTGCCCAATCTCAATCGGGCCGTTGTTCACGATCTGGCGACCTGTCGTTTTATCGAGGAGAAGGTTGCGGTATTGATTGCCGGTCCAACCGGCACCGGCAAGACGCACCTGGCGCAGGCTTTGGGCCATGCGGCGGCCCGTCAAGGTTACGAAGTGCTGTTCATTACCCAAACTGCACTGCTGAACAGCCTGCGAGCAGCGCGTGCCACCGGAAATTACACGCGGCGGTTCAAGCACCTGACAAAAATTCCTCTGTTGATCATTGACGATTTCGGGCTCAAGCCGATTCGGTCTCCTGACGACGAAGATTTCCATGACTTGGTCTGTGAGCGTTATGAGAACACAGCCACCATCATCACCAGCAATCTGGCAGACGAGGAATGGAGTGCTGCGTTTAGCTCGAACAAAATGCTCGCTGCCGCCACACTGGATCGCTTGCGGCATGGCGCTTACCGCCTGATCGTTGACGGGGAAACACAGCGCAGTCCAAGACCTATGCCGGAAACGCCAAAAGTGGCAAAGGCAAAAAGCAAGCCAGTTTAACCATCACGCCGCGCACGGCCAGACAGGCATGGACAACCTATGGACGTCCTGCGGAGCGTGTGAACAACGCAAAAAACGCGTTGCTCACACTCGCCCACAAGTTGCCCACCCCTGTCTGCAATGGGCGCCGCCAGAACGCAAAAATGCCCTCCGGGCCTGACGCGCTTCGCTTCCCTCATCAAATTTGAAAAAAATTAAAGCAACGGCACTGCTTCGCGGAACAAAAAAGCGATTGCTAAAACACGAAAAATCACGCATTCTTGAGCCCCCGTTCGAGCCCCTGATTTGGCGATTCAAAATGGCGCCATTATGCCGAAAACCGGTGGCTACTTTATGCCGAAAATTCACAATTGCCCATAATCACACGAATATCAAGTTTCTTTTGTCTCTTGCGGCGGCTGCTATTGTCAGTTAGAACAGCATCTACTAAATCTTCTTTTTCGTAGAGAGCAAAAGTATCGGTAAGACAAATTCCATTAAAGGGCAGATAGTCGCCACCGACAATTGCATGATAAACCTGCTCAATGTTGATTGCAGCAATGTAGTAAGCCAATAAGACAATTTCATTTGCATGAATTTCTTGTTGATACTTGTAGGCTAATTGCTCTTTACTGATAAGTCCGCTTTGTAATAGGCGAGTAATGAATGTGCCAGTGCCTGTAAATGGGTCAATAATGTGAACATTTTTATCGCCCAAAGTTTGACCAAACTCCACTTGCAAAGCATCATTTATGCTGTGAATAATGAAATCAACGACTTCAACGGGGGTATATACAATTCCAAGTTTTTCAACCAAACGAGGGAATGCATTTCGGAAAAATTTATCATATAACTCAACGATAATTTTTTGTTTGGCACGAACATCAGCAATGCCTGATGCCCGCATTTTCACACTGTCATAAAACTTGGTTAGTGTGTCAGATTCTTTATCTAGGTTGTGCTCGTCCAGCACATTTAAAACTCCTTGCATCGCAATTGAAACAGGGTTATTGCTGGTAAAGCTGTAACCCTCAAAGAGTGCATCAAAAACTGGCTTTGTGATTATGTGTTGTGCCAGCATTTCTATTGCTTCTGGTTTGGTTATGCTGTCGTTTAAGTCTTCTTGTAATTCTGAGAGAAATTTATCAAATGCAAAAATTTCGTTGCTGTTCTCTGGGGTGTTTAATATTGAGGTAATACGACTAATGTGAGTTTGGGCGATGCGAGCAATGTCACTCGCCCATTCATCCCAGTAAAGACGATTCCCAACTTTCTGAACAACCTTGGCAATAATGGCTCGTTCAATTTCTCCGAATTCCATTGCTATTTTTAGCTGTGCATCATCCTGCTCGCTGGTGCCTTTACCTTTGGAAGAGCCATTGTTCTTCTTCCCTAATGTGTCAGTTTTCTTACCTGTTTTGTCGCCGCCTTCGGATTTTTTGGTTTTTTTTGTCACCGAATCTGTAACGGCAATGACTTCCATTTTTGACCGGTCTTGACCAGTCAAATCCAGTTTATTAATCATGGAATCAAAACGGTCATCATGTGACCGTAAAGCTTGCAAGACTTCCCAAACGACCTTGTAGGTTTTGTTATCGTTTAAGGCTTCTTCTGGTGTTACACCTGCCGGAATGACGACAGGTAAAATCACATACCCAAGCTTCTTTTTACCATCTGGAGTCTTCCGCATGACTCGCCCTACAGATTGGACTACATCCACTTGTGAATTCCTGGGAGTCAAAAATAGCACTGCATCCAAAGCAGGGACATCAACACCTTCTGAAAGACATCGCACATTAGATAATATTCGGCATGTGTTTTCTGGAGTCTCTGCTTTTAACCAGTCCAATTTTTTATTTTTCTCTCCTGCACCCATGCCACCATCAACATGGTCTGCTTCGCAAATTAGTTGGCTGATTGCTTCGGGGTGTTCAGGATTTTCTTTTAACAATTCTTCGCGGTAGGAATCCACCACTTTTTTGAACATGCCAGCAATGTGCTTTGAACTCACTTTATGGGTTCTTGCTCCCTTGTTCAATTCAATAACCTGAGCAAAAGCAACGGCTCTTCGCATTGGATTTGGGTCATGGCTCAGGTCTTCTTGTGAATCCATTTTGGACAGTGCTCGCCAGCATCCAACAATTTTTGCGGCATCGTCCACCCTCAAACTATTATCTTCATCAGCTAACAGTTTTTGCAGGCTCTTGCTGATATGGTCTTCGCTGATTGTCAGGACAATTACTTTGTAGTCACAAAGCACTTGGAGATTATGAACAGCTTCAGAGAATGTAATAGTGTGCAGGTTTTCCCCAAAATATTCGGGCTTGTCCATTGAATAGAGTTCAATGCTTTCATTCTCTGCTTTTGCTCTTGCTTGAACACCATAAACTCGTGGTGTCGCAGTCATGTAGACCCGTTTATTTCCTTTAATGAATTCTGAATTGTGGATTTTTACGAAGTTGGATTCCTCATCACCTTCAAAGGTTGCACCAGTGGTGCGATGAGCTTCGTCGCAGACAATCAAATCAAAATCAGGTAAGCCATACAATTTCTGAGCTTCAGAAATTGTCTCAATAGAGTGGTAGGTGGAAAACACAACACTCATGTGTTGCTTGTCTTCCCGTTCTTTAAATGCCTTCGCTAATTGCTTTGCATTAGTTGTTGCTGGATATTGCAATTCATGAGCGAGCAATTCAAAATCATCTTCATTTTTGCCCCGTTTCTTTCCAATTTCACTGTCGGAACATACGGCATAGCAATGTAATGGAAGGCTGGATTCTTGAGTCCATTCTGTCAGGGTTTGTGAAAGCAAATTCAACGATGGAACTAAAAATAAAACACGACCACCTTTTCCATCATTCCCAGATATTTGCTCTGACAATCTGAGTGCAGTAAATGTTTTACCTGTGCCACAAGCCATGATGAGCTTGCCACGGTCAGCATCAGAAAGTCCTTTAATAACATTAGAAATTGCAGTTGTTTGGTATTGGCGAAGGTCTTTCTTCTGTTTGAAAACAGGTGCTGCATCTGGTTTGTGCAGTGTCTTTTCCCAATCCAGCTTGCTGTTTTCAAGGTCTGTCAACGATATGGTGGTAACTGGGGGAGTTTGTTCAACCAGTGCATCCTTGAAGTTGTCACTGATTTTGTCTGTTGAAAAAACGATGACACGATAGTTGAATGGTTTTTTGCCAGATGCAGTAAAGAACGAATCAACATCTTTCTTGTATAGGGTTCTGTCTTCATCCCAAAATTTAGCTTGGATTGCATGGTGTTCACCCAAGTGGGTTACTGCCACCAAATCAATTCCAGTGTCTTTGCCAGGGTCTTGATGACCTTGCTTCACCCATTCAGCTCTCCATTGCTCCCAGAGCCATACCGTCTTGTAAAGGTCTTGATATCTCGGCTCATTACGGAAGTATATCTGCACCAAGTTTTCAAAGTATGTGCCTTTTTCCCGCTCTGTCTTTGCGGTGGCTCGGAATGTGTTGAGAAGGGTGGTGAGTGCGCTCATAGGCTCTTGTAATTGTGATTGTTGACTGGACTTCCAGCAAAAAGCACCTAGGAGTTTGCTCGTAGGTGCTTAATTTGTTGTTCAATGTTACTTGGCTTAACCTAAGCCTACAATATATTTAGCAATGAATCTGCATTCGTCTGGGTCCTTGATTAAATCAATCCAAGTCCACAATGCTCGCTTTCGGTCACTAGCATCCAATGCCATTAACTCTTCAGCAGTGCCACTTGTATTGCCCACTAAATATTGAGACAACATGCGAACTACTTCTTCGTAAAACTTCGTTTTCTGCAACTCTGCCAATTTTTCTTCATCTATAAGTGCTTGCAATTGCTCAGGGTTAAAATTGCCTAAATGAACCCCATGTTTCATAAGCCATTCAAAATCATTTCCAAATTTATTCATATAATCTCCTTTAATTAAATCATTTGGTATATCTCCTATATCGGGTATTTCGTTATAGAACTGCCATTATATTTCAAATCTGCAATATTGTCAATATAATTATTGACAAATTTTGAAATTTGTGTATTTCATGGATTTTCTCTAGATAAGTAAATTAGATTTTTGGTCGTTTTCCTGCTTGCTGTATTTGAATATTGCTTTTTGCATTCAGTTTTTCCTTTTCAATTTGAAGGTTAATGGCTGACATCTGTGCTTCAATATTTGCAATCTCCTTTCTGAGCTTTTGGAGTAGCAGTCCTTGAGCAGTCCTCGCCACTACAACGAGTTTTGACAGTCTCATCGCTAACATGCCAAGCTGAATTTCAAAACCAGCTATCGGACTGCCAATCTCTTGAGTATCATTTGCGAAATTACTTTCATCCTGATTGGCAGGTGTGGCTTCTGCACCAGTTATTTTTATTTGCTGTTTTGGCTGATGCATGCTCATAGCCAATCGTGTAAATGCATTGATATGAATTTTGGGTTGTGCTGACGGAAGGGGGATTTTTTCTTCAACTGAATTTGTTTTATTCCCAGTGTTGGAAATTTTCTTGGGTCTAAAGGAAGTTTTTTTTTGCAGATATTTTTTTGAAAAATAATCTGCTCTGTTCTGAGTCATCTCATTAAGTCTATTTATTAATAGGTTAGCCTGATCAGCTGATAATGGTCTTGGACTTTTGCTCAACAAATGTTGGCTTATTATTTCTTTGTAGTCAGCTCCTTTTGAAAATAGCGGACCTTTTAATCGTTTTGCCTTGGCTGTGCCTGGAAATTTAAACGATATGTAATTTTCTCCAACTCTAGTCACTTCCCCATAGTTTTCATTTAGATGAGAAACTAATTCATCACGATTTGAAATTTGACCGCTGACAATTTTATTTTTAATTTCGTTGGAAAGAATATGCTTTGCTCTGCGAGCCTTTTTCCCATTTGGAGATTTTGTCTCAAATTCAGACATAACTATTTTTAATGGGTCTGGGTAGACTTGGGAATATCCAAGCTGGTAGTTCATGACTTGTGTAAAAAGTTTGTAGTGTTCCAAATTCACTTTTCCAGGCGGGTGAATATTCAATTGTTTATTGCTAAAAATCTCTGTTGCGGCAAATACGAAATGCAATTCTAGATTTCCCTTATCTCTGTGTTCAATCCACATGTCAGAATAGTTTTCTCCACTGGCAAGACCTGGTAAAAATGTTGCTTTAAATGCGGCAATAATCTGCTTAATTTGTTTTTCATCAGGTTGCTCATTATCTCTAAATGCAATTGCACCTGATGTATATTTGTGCTTTCTCTCTATGCAATCTGTGACCAAACTAAATAAGGAAGGAGAGCCATGAACAAGTGCTGGTGCAACTTCTCGGATTTTTCCTGTATGGTCTTTGTCGCCCATCAAATATTTGATGGCTGCTTTTGCTGAACCCGTTCCTGAATTAAATACTCTAACTATCATCATGCACCTCTCTTCATATTAATTTTGAGAGGTAAGTTTGTTAGTTCGCTTTCAATTCTGCATAACTCTTCAAGCATTTCTATTGAAGGCTCAATATCGTAGTTTAATGCTCGTGCTATCTGATTGAGATTGTTCCCAATTCTGGCTAGTTCTAAGAGAACTGCCTTCTGTTCTTTTCGTTCTGTCTTGTATTCGCTTGCGGCGATAAATCCAGAATAAAGTAGCTGATTGCGAGCAAACTGAGCTAATGAATTTTCACCAGACTGCATGGCTTTTTCCATTAGATTTGACTGCTCGGTTTTTGATAGGCGAATTTCAAATCTGTATCTTCTTACTTCCTGATTAATTTCAATGCCTGATTGTCCAGGTCTTTTTTTTATGCCTTCCATGTTAGTCCTCTTTAGTTATTATTATTATTATTTTTCTCCGCAATTCAAACGGCTGTTAGGGGACTGGGGAAAATCCCCAGAATATTCAAAAGCAAAGGTAGATTTCTACCGTGCTATTGATTGACCTTGCTGTATATGTTTTTTTGAGCATTGCAGTCCTGACTTTTGTCTATATTTTTGGTTTGGTTTTCATGCTGCTATTGCCTGAATCAGAATTGGTCGTAAATTTTTTTCGTATGTCTCCAATCAAAGTTTCTGTTTTTTCTTTCGGTATGATTCTGACTCCGTGCTTATACCAATATCCACTATCATCATCTGGGTTATAAATTGCTGGAGCTCCATCGTTGTGCAACTGCCCCTCATAAAAATACAACTTTCCTTCACCTGGTAGAAATATTGCTGGTCCTCCTTCGCGGTGCAATTTCCCATTCTCCAAATATATTATTGTTCCGTCTGAAAATTCCAAAATTTCTTGCATGATGATTCCTCCTGTTTTAAATACATTATTGGAATAATTTTTAAAAGCAAGAGCGGAATGAAATTTTTTTGATTGCGAAGCAATCGCACGGCGGAATGAATTTTATGAAGGATTTTGAATTAGGCGGCACTCATTTTTTTGCCTCGCCAAATTTTATTCACTATTGTGAATTCCCTGCTTCGCAGCTTGAATTTGTATTGAAAAATACCCTGACGGGTCTCGGCTGCAAACTTTATGTCCGTCGGAATCAAAATGCTGACACCCCAAATAAGGGGGTAAGTATCTGATAACACTATAAGCAACCTTAGTTGATTTTTTCATTTAAGTGCTTAGGGATTTTATACGGCATGAATATAGAGTCGGAATTTTTGGTCTACTGCTTCCCAGTTTCTTTTCACTGTATCTAGTGAATATTTGGAGTGGGTTGCAACGGCTTTTTGAGTAACCGCTTTTCCTTGCGATTTCAGAGACAATACAACAGCCAAGATATGCTCAAGGCTGGTTTTCTTTCGTTGATGATGTGTATGACTTGCTGCGGCGATTTGCTTCTCTCGGATGGTCATTTCTTTTGGAAGCTGCATGACTCCACGAAATTTCATTTGGTCTATTGAATGCCTATGCTTCCAACAATATTTGGACACGGAATGAGCAATTCCCATCACTTCTTTAGCTGCCAAGCAGGCTTTTGAACTAACTGCGAATTCTGCATTTAATTCAAAAGCCTGCTTCTCCATTTCTGCATAAAAAATCTCAAAGTTGGTAAATGATTTCACCACTGGATAAGCGATAAATCTTAGCTTGTGGAATATGGTTGAGTTTCTTCCGTATCCGCTGCAATCAAGATGTGATGCTTTCTTGTTGATGGATGCAAGTTCCAAATGCCATTCTTGGAAGTCCTCCAAATCATATTGAACGGGATGGGTTATTACACGATGATTTGAATAAAGTGGATTTCTCGTGAATTTGCCAACATAGTTCAAATCGGCTTCCAGTGCATGTGTAAGTGCAAGGTCTACAGCTTCGTAGTATTTTTGTGCTGTTCTTCTGCCGTTGTGTGTGTAAATAACTGGGGTCTTCAATTCATACAGATAATGGCAAGTCGCTTTTTCTGGATTGATGGTTATGATGGTTGGCGGTGGCAATCCTTTTTCTTCCCAAAGAAATGCAGCTCCAGGGCTATCTATATCAAGCACAATATATTTTTTATAGAGCTGATTCAATTCAATGTATTTGCATTGAAGTGCTCGGTCCTTTTTTCTGAACTTTGTTCCGTCTTGGAAGTCATTTGTGCAGCAGACCTTTTCTTGTAACGATTGAATAAAATTTTCCAGCATATATTTTCTCCTTGTGGCGGAGATTTAATTAACTGGTCATTTTTCCTTTCAGACAATTTTGAAAAGGCATGAAACTTTGTTTTTATTCTCCGCTGTCATGAGATGATTTTTTTTAGCCATCTCATTGACTTGAATATAAATAGCAGAAAAAATTTGCATGTCAAGTTGGTGGGTTGGGGGTCTAAGATAAATTGGCTCATGACTCGGACATGCGAATCAATAATTCTAGTAAATCCTTTTCTTCATCTGTTGTTATGGTTTTCTGAATTTTCTTTGACTTCAGTTCGGCAATTTTTTCTTTCGTTTTTAAATCAAAATTGAAGTAATGCTTTCTCGTTATATCTGGTGATGCATGTCCAAAATTATTTAAAAATCCTCTTTGGTCTGTCGGTTCAACTGCCTGAGCATCAATATGTAATTCTTCCAATTTTTTAACACTTGAGAATCCCAAAAATTCAGCAACAAATATGGAATTTTCTGCTCCAATTTGGCTAAGTGTTCTTGATATTTTCATTCTTCGTAGGTCGTGAAAATGGATGTGCCCCAGTCCATTTTTTTCAAGCAGTGCCCTAAACACTCTATCAAAACCTGCGATTGTATATTTGAAGAATTTATCTTTCGTGTAGGGTGTTAGATTTTTAATGAATTCTTTCGCAGTTTCATCAAGATAAACCTTCCGTGGCTTCCCGCTTTTTGTAGTGGTCAATTGGATGTAATTTTCTTTGACCATCATTGGTTTTAGAGTAATACACTCACTTCTTCTAAGTGCTGTGAGAAGTGATAGCCTGCAAATATTTTGCAATTCCTTATTTTGGTAATTGCTTAAAACTTCAAAAAGTTTTTTCTCATCATCTGGTGTTATGGAGAATTCTCGCTTCTGGATTGTGTTTCTCAATAGGTCTTTGTCGTAGGTGCTGACTGGGTTTTTTACCTCAGTCAAAGTTTCATTGAAATAGGTAATTTTATTGAACACATTGGACAGCATTGTCAGCTCTCGTTGCACCGAGATTGGTTTGACGGATTTCAGTCGTTCTTTGATGTAGTAATTGATGTCAATCGCTCTGATTTGCCTTACATCAAATGCTTCCATAAAGCGATAGGTCGGTTGGTTATCTTGAATTCCCATTTCCTCCTTTTCACTGAAGGTCATGAACCTGTCCACAATGCTGGTTTTTCTGATGGTTTTGTAAAAGCTCAGCTTATTATTGCGATTTCTGATTTGTAACTCAGTTTCTGCTGGTTTTGTTAATATGTAGTCGTTTAGGTAGCAGTCAATGAAATAGCCAAGTGAAAAGTTGTTCTTTCCTGATTCTCGTTTTTCTTCGGCTCTTTTTAATCGCTGCTCTTCTGTGATGCTGTAT
>Ga0364897_1061_pt1 | contig 32198 bp, 28 predicted proteins | sample SorcelJu500002C5_2_FD_206945 | JGI IMG/M metagenome (GOLD analysis project Ga0364897, IMG submission 206945) | Enriched cells from Trout Bog Lake Hypolimnion, Wisconsin, USA - BchlTB.July09.5000.02.C5 | ecosystem: Environmental > Aquatic > Freshwater > Lake > Hypolimnion/Profundal zone | place...
TTTATTGCTAATTCAACCATGCAAAATTTATTCAAAAATTTGCATTTGTTTAAGCAAAATTATTAGATGCTTAAATAGCAAGGTAAAAGTAATTATTTTTGTCTGTGATTTATCGCTATTGGTTACTATTATTAACAGGTAATGGTAATTTTTAAGCCTCGTTGCGTTGGTCTAAATTAAGTTGGCGTCAACTTTTGACTAAAATGAGAGTGGATATCATGTGATTAAAAATCTACATTTTCGTCAACTTATTGTCTTTAATTCTTTTTTAATTACCCTGGGGACATATAATAACTTCAGCCACACTAAATTTTTAAATTGCTTTACCACGAGTCGTAATACCGATGAGATTTATAAATCTCATTTCTTGAAAAATCACAATGCTAAAACAAATCACTATTCTGCAGTTACGCCAAGGAATGTACATACATGAATTTTGTGGTTCATGGATCGATAATCCATTTTGGAAAAAATCAATTTTGGTTGATACTGCCGAAATTTATCTGACAATTAAATCAAGCAGCGTGGCTGCCTTGATTATAGATACAGGAAAAGGCTATGACGTCCTGTCTGAGTCAGTCGAAAACTCGCCACAATCCACTGTGCCTTCAGAGGTGCCGGTGCCACCACCAACGCCGGTTCATGCGGTTAAGCAACCGGTTGTTTCCATGGATATGGAATTAGATCGCGCCAGCGAAGTGGTGGCTAAATCCAAAAAGGCCGTTTTCTCTATGTTTCAAGAGGCTCGCATGGGTAACGCGGTGAATGTCGAGAGCATGCAACCATTAGTTGATGAAATTTCAGATTCAGTAAACCGCAATGCGGGTGCACTAATTGGATTGGCCAGGCTTAAAACAAAAGATGATTACACGTACATGCATTCCATTGCGGTATGCGCGTTGATGATTGCTCTTGGAAAGCAACTAAAGTTAAGTGATGAGGAAATTAAAGAAGTAGGTATGGCAGGCCTGCTTCACGACATCGGAAAAATGATGATTCCAACGGAGATTCTGAATAAACCCGGCAAATTAACAGATGCAGAATTTGATTCGGTCAGGCAGCATCCGTTGGCTGGTTATCAAATGCTAATGCGCACTAAAACAATGAGTCCGGTTGTTCTGGATGTTTGTCTTCATCACCACGAGAAAGTAGATGGAACGGGTTACCCCTATCGCCACACCGGCGACAAAATTAGTTTAGTGGCAAAAATGGGGGCGGTTTGCGATGTTTATGATGCAATTACATCAAATCGCCCTTATAAAAAAGGGTGGTGCCCGGCAGAGTCAATTAGAAAAATGTCTGAATGGAGTAAGAAACATTTTGACGATAACGTATTTCAGGCATTCGTTCGGAGTATTGGGATTTACCCTGCGGGCTCATTAGTTATGTTGCAGTCCGGGCGGATGGGGGTAGTTGTTGAGCAAAATGATGCGTCGCTACTTTTGCCCATGGTAAGAATATTTTTTTCAAGTAAATCAATGAGTTATATTCCTCCGCAACTACTGGATTTATCTAAGCCTGCAACAATGGATAAAATCGTATCAAGAGAATTAGTCAGTAAATGGGGATTCAAAAATATTGAAGCTTATTGGCTTGGTGACGCAGGAGCTAAATTTGAAGGTTAGGATCAGCTAGTCTATATTTGAGTGAACTGGTTTCAAGATGTCATGACAATATGGACTAAAGGCTAAATTGTTTTCTGGTAATTTTGAGACTTCAAAGAAATATTTCAATGTATGGGCAATAGTTTGAAAAGCTATTTTATCCCAAGGAATTTCAGATTCCGTAAAGAGCTCCACTTCCAGACTTTCAGCGCCCGCCAAGTAATCTAAGTCAAGCAAAGTAGCACGATAAAATAAATGTACTTGGTCTACATGTGGCACATTCAGCATCGAAAATAATTCATGCAATTCAATATTGGCACCGGATTCCTCCATCGTTTCACGAATGGCTGCTTGGCTGGTGGTTTCACCGTTTTCCATATAGCCTGCAGGCAAAGTCCAAAAACCATAACGAGGTTCAATGGCGCGTCGACAGAGCAAAATTTTAATTTCTCCGTATTTTTCCCAAACAGGAATTGTTCCAACAACAAGTTTTGGATTTTGATAGTGAATGAAGTTGCAGTGATCGCAGACAAAGCGAGCACGATTATCATTCGGAGGTATTTTAAGGGAAACAGGATGAGCGCATTCAGAACAAAATTTCATTTTGACCACTATGTGATTGCAAAGGATGACTGTGAAAAGACATGAGTTCTATTTTAGGGCTGTTTCACGCTGATTGGGATAAAAATAATAATTACCGGGCATGAATTTTGCTGTTTTTTATTGGATTGTACGATTAAATGATAAATACCTTGCCAGAATGCCGTCTTTGCATTATAGTCTTACCTCTCAGGCGCGGGGTGGAGCAGTCTGGCAGCTCGTCGGGCTCATAACCCGAAGGTCATAGGTTCAAATCCTGTCCCCGCAACCAGTTTTTTATGTTGTATAAGTAAGAAGAATTAGGAATTGCGCTTTGCGTAGTTTTATTTTCAGACGCGGGGTGGAGCAGTCTGGCAGCTCGTCGGGCTCATAACCCGAAGGTCATAGGTTCAAATCCTGTCCCCGCAACCAGATAAAAGGCCACGAAATTCGTGGCCTTTTTGTTGGTAAATGAGCTTACATTTATTTCATTAGTGAATTTCTCTTGTGATCTCAGAATATTCGTTTACAATTCTCGGTTCAATGTACCCGATTAATTGACGGTTTTCTTGTTACTTAAGTACATGCATTAATTGCAAACTTTCCAGCCAAGTGGTTCTGCATTGGTTTCGGATGAAATTTGACTATGTCAAATTCAGGATGTGCATTGGAATGATGCCGTCCGTTATACGACCATTAACTCATATCCCTTCATTAAGTTGTTAAAGAGTTGCACATGAATACTGCTGAGGCGAAAGTAGTCCTCGAAACTGCTCTGCTATGCGCGCACGAGCCGCTAACCTTGCATTCTATGAAGAAGCTTTTCGTGGATGAGTCATCGTCGGATGATGGTGTTGGAATCGACGCACTAAAGTTGATGCTTGAAATGTTGAAGGGGGAGTGGCGGGATCGAGGTATTGAGTTAGTGAGTCTGCATGCGGGTTGGCGATTTCAAAGTAGACCGGCAATGCGTAAATATCTGGATAGAATGAATCCAGAAAAACCTCCTAAGTATTCGCGGGCGGCATTGGAGACGTTGGCAATTATTATCTATAAACAGCCTGTCACTCGCGGTGATATCGAAGAAATTCGCGGTGTCACGGTTAATGCGCAAACAATACGCATGCTCGAAGATCGTGGTTGGATTGAAGTGGTTGGGCATCGGGAGGTCCCAGGTCGCCCTGCCATATTTGGTTCAACTAAGCAATTTTTGGATGATCTTGGTTTGGCCTCATTAAGCCAATTGCCTCCATTGCAAACTGTCTCGCAAGAGATGATGAAAATTAGTGATTCTGAGCAAATGAAAGCAATTGAAACTCATTTGCAAGAAAATTTACTTCAATCCAGTATGGATTTTAATGTTGATGCTGCGGTAAATGAGGTTGATCAAATCGATGGTCCGGTTAAAGTGCAGACTGAGTTGGAGGCTGAAATTCAGACTGGCAACGCGAGTATCTTGCCGACGAGTTTAATAAGTGAAGAAGCGGGTAGCGAGCCTGAACCCTCAAGTGTAGAGGCTGTAACTCCCCTAATATCAAATGAACCAGTGCCTGAAATAATGGTTGAGAATGCGCCTGGTCTACCCAATCAAGAATGATAATGATGTCCAATAATAATCCAGATGATGCAGTACCAACAGGTGCTCCAGCCGAAATTGCTGCTCCGAACAGTTCGGCAGACAAATCAGACAAGCCTCGAGAAAAAAAACACGGCGTACGTGGTCCGCGAATGATGCGACGGGCTCGTAGTGAGCGTTCGGAGGCAGTCGTAGATGCCAAAGTATATGTCTCAGTGGCGCCTGAAAGTGCGGAGCTGCCGATCAAATCCGAGCGTCCGCCAATGCGGCACGCTAAGCCAGATGGCAAGGGCTCTCCGCGAGCGTCAAGGCAGGGAAGCGGAAATAAGCCTCGATCTGGCTCAAAACAACCTGCGCGATCTGCATTTTCGGCGGTTGCATCTGCCCCGGATGATGTATTCTCTTTTGTCACTTCTGAGGCATTTGATCAGGCTCATGCCGATTCCAAGCCGATAGGGCGCAGTGTCAACGCGAAGCCAGTTCGTCGTGACTTAACATCGGATGACGATGCGCCAAAGCTTCATAAAGTATTGGCTGAAGCTGGCTTGGGCTCGCGTCGGGATATGGAGGAATTAATCGTGGCTGGTCGGGTTTCTGTCAATGGAGAGCCTGCGCATATTGGTCAGAGAATTTTGCCTGCTGATTTTGTGCGAATTAATGGTAAATTAATCCAGCGTAAAGTGAGCAAAAAGCCACCACGAATCTTGGTTTATCATAAACCTGCAGGGCAAATCGTCAGCACAAATGATCCTGAGGGACGCGAATCCGTTTTTTCTAGTTTGCCAACGATGAAGACCGGAAAGTGGTTGGCAGTTGGTCGACTGGATTTTAATACCGAAGGTTTATTGCTTTTTACAACTTCTGGCGATCTGGCTAATCGTTTAATGCACCCGCGTTATGGTATTGAGCGAGAGTATGCCGTGCGTACTTTGGGTACTCTTGAGGAAGGTATGCGGCAAAAATTATTGAGCGGTGTTGAGCTCGAAGATGGTTTGGCCCAGTTTTCTAAAATCAGCGATGGCGGCGGTGATGGCATAAATAAGTGGTATCGCGTTGTTATTGGCGAAGGCCGTAACCGTGAGGTTCGCCGTATGTTTGAGGCGATCGGCTTGACGGTTTCCAGATTGATCAGAACTCGATACGGTGTGATGACTTTGCCGCCAAATTTAAAGCGTGGCCGTTGGGAAGAGTTGGAAGAGAATGCGGCGCGTGATTTGTTGAGGTTGTGCGGGTTGGAAAAAGAGGCTGAAATCGGACGTGATGGCAAAGGTGGATCTGCAGGTCAGGCCAAATCAGGCCACGCCGGGCGGTATGGTGCTCAGGGGAATAGTGGAAATAATGGCAATGTAGCGGGAGCTGAAAGAAATTCCCGCTTTGCCAAGCCGCAAGATAAAGCAGGATCTGCAAAGGGAAATAATCAGCGCAGTCGTCAACCTGATCCGATGCAAACCGCGCTGGGATTTCCTTCCACCGCGCCGCGTAGGCCTCGTGCAGGTTCTGCATCAGAAGCGCCGCATAACTACCAAGGCATACCGCGAAAGCGAGCGCGTGGATAATTGGGGGGTGTTGTTTCCCTTTGAGTTGTCCAATTTTTGCATTGTCAGCGTATAAGTTTTCGATTATAATCCGACGGCTATAACCTTTCTGGCTCGTTGTTTGTCGGAAAGTAATAAAAGAAGATGGGCTAATGCCCATTTTTTTTTTGCAGAACCAGTAGTAATGATTAAATAACGTTGTTTTCGGAGAATTTCTTTGTATTTGCATGCATTAATTGAAAAAACTGTTACTGGCCTTGGCTACGAGCTCGTTGATGTTGAGCAGGCCCCACGGGGTTTGATACGTGTTTTCATTGATTTTACATTTGACCAGGCAGATCGCGGGCAAATTTCAGTTGAGGATTGCGCTACGGTCAGTCATCAGTTGAGCCATGTTTTGACGGTTGAAAATGCAAACTATGAGCGTCTTGAGGTTTCCTCGCCAGGGTTGGACAGGCCACTAACTAAATTTTCGGATTATGTTCGATTTGTCGATCATGAGGCCATTATAAAATTACGCCTGCCGATGCCGGGTACGCCAAATCGAAAGACGTATCAAGGTGTGATTCGTATGCCGGTTCAGTCGCCGGATGGGGAAAAGTTAATGTTGGAATTTGAAAATAAAGATGGGGCGGCTATGTTGGAGTTCACGTTAGCCGATGTTGAAAAGGCGCGTTTGGTGCCGCAAGTCGATTTTAGGAGTCGCAAAGCATGAGTCGCGAAGTTTTATTGTTAGTAGATGCCTTAGCGCGTGAAAAAAACGTTGACAAGGAAGTTGTATACGGCGCGCTTGAGCATGCCTTGGCACAGGCTACTAAAAAGCGTTACGAGGGTGATGTTGATATCCGCGTAACGATAGATCGTGAAAGTGGTGTATTTGAATCGTTCCGTCGCTGGCATGTTGTGCCTGATGATGCGGGATTGCAATTGCCAGATCAGGAAATATTGCACTTTGAAGCAATGGAGCAATATCCGGATATCGAAGTCGATGAGTACATCGAAGAAGTTATTGAATCCGTCGATTTTGGACGTCGTTTTGCGCAAGATGCAAAACAAGTCATGCTGCAGCGGGTGCGTGATGCTGAGCGCGAACAAATTCTCGCTGACTTTTTGGAGCGCGGTGATTCTTTGGTGACAGGCACAATTAAGCGTATGGAGCGCGGTGAGGCTGTCGTTGAATCCGGAAAAATTGAAGCACGCTTACCGCGTGATCAGATGATACCAAAAGAAAACTTGCGTATTGGTGATCGGGTGCGTGCTTATATTTTGCGTATTGATCGAAATGCGCGTGGTCCGCAGGTTATTTTGTCGCGTACTGCTCCTGAATTTATTATGAAGTTGTTTGAGCTTGAGGTTCCGGAAATTGAGCAGGGGTCATTAGAGGTTAAGTCTGCAGCGCGCGACCCTGGTGTTCGTGCAAAAATTGCTGTATTTGCCCATGATCCGCGCATTGATCCAATCGGTACCTGCGTTGGAATGCGTGGTTCACGTGTTCAGGCTGTCACCGGTGAGTTGGGTGGCGAGCGAGTTGATATTGTGCTGTGGTCAGAAGATCCAGCTCAATTTGTTATCGGCGCTCTGGCTCCGGCAAACGTTTCTTCTATTTTGGTTGATGAAGAAAAGCACGCCATGGATGTGGTTGTCGATGATGAAAACCTGGCTATTGCAATTGGTCGCAGTGGCCAAAATGTTCGTTTGGCGGCTGAATTAACTGGCTGGCAAATTAATATTATGACGGCAGAACAATCGGCCGATAAGTCTGAGCAGGAAACTTCGGTAATCCGTGCTTTGTTCATGCAAAAACTTGATGTTGATCAGGAAGTTGCCGATATCTTGGTAGACGAAGGGTTTGCCAGTTTAGAAGAAATCGCTTACGTGCCAATCAGCGAAATGTTGGAAATTGAAGCGTTGGATGAGGCTACTGTTAATGAGCTCCGTAATCGGGCGCGCGACGCAATAGTATCAGAAGCAATTGCTTCCGAAGAAGGTGTCGATGGTGTTGAGGAGGCGTTAATTAATTTACCCGGCATGGATCGTGTGACTGCTGGTAAATTGGGATTGGCTAATGTCAAAACGCTCAATGCACTTGCTGGAATGGCTTATGATGAATTTGGTGCGATTTTAGCTTTACCAAGCGAACGTGCACGACAATTGATTAAAAATGAGTTCGAAGATGTAACCGATGATGAAATGAAACTCATCGACGCTAAGTATGATGATCGCGCTAAAGCCATATTGGAAAAAGCGTGGAGTATCACGGAAACTAAATAAGGACTTACGGAAAAATGATTTCAGCAGACTGCACTTGTTCAATTAATAAGCGGTGAGCAGGTTTGGTCGCCTTTAGAGGTAGACGCGCTGAAATGAATTTCGTAAATCCTGTGAGTAATGGTTGACTGTCATGAAAGACATGAGTCACCCACCGCGCCACATAGAAAAAGAGGACTGAATGGCGAGTAATAATGTAGCCCAATTTGCCACCGAGCTAAAGATGTCAGCCGATGTGTTGTTAACCCAGTTGCGTTCAGCAGGTGTAATCAAGGGTTCGATCTCTGATACGGTGTCCAATGAAGACAAAGAGCGTCTTCTTGAGCATTTGCGTCGTACCCATGGCGTAGAAGCCGATGGCGATACCAAAAAAATCACCTTGACTCGCAAAGAGACAACGGAAATCAAGCAAGCGGATGCGACAGGGAAATCACGTACCATTCAAGTAGAGGTGCGCAAAAAGCGTACCTTTGTGAAACGTGATGAATCGCTCCCGGAATCTGAAAAGCCGCTGATTGTGCCCACCGCAGAAGAGCTGGAAAAACAAGCTGAAGAAGATCGCCTGGCAGATGAGTTGCGCGCTAAACAAGAAGCAGAATTACTCGAAAAGCAAAATCACCTGGCATTACTGGAAGCTGAAAAAGAAGCGCAAACAAAAGCGTTGAAAGAGGCCGAGTTGGTAGCTGCAAAAGAAGCTGAGTTGGTGGCGCAATCGGCAGCCAGACGTCTTGCAGCGCAAGAAGACGCTGCAAAATTACAGGCATCACAAATCAATAAAAAACCTGCCTTAATTAAAACGCAAAAAATTGAAGCTGTCGAAGAAATTGCTACCGCTGCAAAAGCAGATGATGCAAAAGTTGATAGTGCAAAAGTCGATAGTGCAAAAGTCGATGATGCAAAAATTGTTGCAGGTGAAGTGGCTAAGCGTTTGGCTGAAGAAGTCGAAGTTACTGAGCAGATGAAAGCGGCAGCCAGTGTTGTTGCCGCGAATGAAGCAACAAAAATTGCGACTGAGCGAGCTGCAGCCACTGAAGTGGCGCGTAAAGTAGTTGCTGATGAAGTTGCTCAGATCAAAGCGATGATGAGCACTCAGCGTAGGCCAGTTAAGGTTGTTCCAGCACCTGTTGTTGAAAGTGCGATCGTTCCGGCAGATGCTGCAGCTAAGGCAGCCGCCAAAACATCTGAAGGTACATTACACAAGCCAGCAGAGAAAAAAACGGTAGAGAAAAAAGAAGAGAAAAAAGTTGTGGTGGTCGATAAGAAATCGATTAAATCAGCGAATGTTTCTTCTACCTGGCAAGATGACAGTGCGAAAAAGAAAGGTCTCAAAACCCGTGGAAACACGGCTCCGACACCTGGTGGACGCGATGGATGGCGTGCTGGCGGTAAGAGTTCTCGTCGCGGATCACATTCCGATGAACGTGAAACCAACTTCCAGGCGCCAGTTGAAGCGGTCGTCAAAGACGTCTATGTGCCGGAAACCATTACGGTTGCCGAACTTGCCCATAAAATGTCAGTGAAGGCGTCTGAGGTCATTAAGCAATTAATGAAACTTGGACAAATGGTTACCATTAATCAAGTCTTGGATCAGGAAACTGCACTGATTTTGGTTGAAGAAATGGGGCACAAGGCCTTTGCTGCCAAACTGGATGATCCTGAAGCCATGTTGGTAGACGGTGGAACGCAGATTGAATATCAATCGTTCCCACGTCCTCCGGTTGTGACCGTCATGGGACACGTCGATCATGGTAAGACAAGCTTGCTCGATTATATCCGTCGTGCCAAAGTCGCCTCTGGCGAGGCCGGTGGTATTACTCAGCATATTGGTGCTTATCACGTCGAGACGCCACGTGGCATGATCACGTTTCTTGACACTCCTGGTCACGAAGCCTTTACGGCAATGCGTGCCCGTGGTGCAAAAGCAACTGATATCGTTATTTTGGTGGTAGCAGCTGACGATGGTGTTATGCCGCAAACCAAGGAAGCGATTGCGCATGCTAAAGCAGCAGGTGTGCCATTAGTCGTTGCGGTGAATAAAATTGATAAGCCCGGTGCTAATTTGGACCGCGTTAAACAAGAATTAATTGCTGAAAATGTTTTGCCAGAAGAATACGGTGGAGATTCTCCTTTCGTGTCAGTTTCTGCAAAAACTGGTCAAGGAATTGATGAATTGCTGGAGCAGGTTCTTCTGCAGGCTGAAGTTCTGGAATTGCGTGCCTCAAAAGACTCGCCAGCACGGGGTTTGGTTGTGGAAGCACGATTAGATAAAGGACGCGGTCCTGTAGCAACGATTTTGGTTCAGTCTGGTACATTAAAGCGCGGCGACGTGGTTTTAGCTGGTTCTGCCTATGGCCGCGTACGTGCTATGCTCGATGAAAACGGCGTATCCATTACCGAAGCGGGTCCTTCGATTCCTGTAGAAATTCAAGGTTTGACGGAAGTGCCAAATGCTGGCGAAGAAGTAATGGTAATGGCTGACGAGCGCAAAGCGCGTGAAATTGGTCAATTCCGCCAGGGTAAATACCGTGATGTGAAACTTGCCAAACAGCAGGCTGCGAAACTTGAAAATATATTTGAAAATATGGGTGAGGGTGAAGTTAAAACCCTTGCTTTGATTATCAAGACGGACGTTCAAGGTTCACAAGAAGCGTTGGTTCATTCCATGCAGAAACTGTCAACTTCAGAAGTGCGCGTTCAGGTGGTGCATGCTGCAGTGGGTGGTATTTCAGAGTCCGACGTCAACTTGGCTGTTGCATCGAAAGCAGTGTTAATTGGCTTTAATACGCGTGCTGATGCATCAGCACGCAAATTGGCTGAAGCTAATGGCATTGATATTCGGTATTACAATATTATTTACGATGCTGTTGATGATGTTAAAGCTGCTTTGTCCGGTATGTTGGCACCAGAAAAACGCGAGCATTCACTCGGCCTGGTCGAAATTCGCCAAGTAATTACAATCAGCAAAGTTGGCGCAATTGCGGGTTGTTATGTCTTGGAAGGCTTGGTTAAACGTGGTTCGTCAATCCGTCTGTTACGTAATAATGTGGTTGTTTGGACTGGTGAGCTGGATTCATTAAAACGCTTTAAAGATGATGTTAAAGAAGTTAAATTTGGCTTTGAATGCGGATTGTCACTGAAGAATTTCAATGATATTCAAGTAGGCGATCAACTCGAAGTATTTGAAGTTCAAGAGGTTGCTCGTACACTGTAAAGAATCAGGCATTATCCCATTGTGGGATAATGCCTTTTAAATTCAGTGTTTAGTGTAAAGAATATGGCAAAAAATAGTAAATCAATACCCGGACGCGGTCTACGTGTTGCTGATCAAATCCAACGGGATTTGTCCGTCATTATCAGTGCTGAGTTAAAAGATCCTCGGGTGGGCATGATTACATTGACCGAGGTTCAGGTAACCCCGGACTACGCCCATGCTAAAGTATATTTCACCTCGTTGCGCGATTCCCCGGAACAAATCAAGGTGACCTTGACGTGCTTAAATAATGCGTCTAGTTTTTTACGCATGCATTTAGGCAAGTGTTTGCATATTCATACCTTGCCTCAGTTGCATTTTTTTCATGATATGTCCACGATGCATGGGATGGCGATGTCTAAATTAATTGATGAGGCTATGGCTACGAGCAAGTTCCAATCAGAATCAGATCAGGATAATAGTCCCGAATCTGGAACCAACGATGAGTCTGCCAGCTAATTTGCTGGCTGGCAGCATGCGCGGCGGAATGGAGTTGGCTACAATGTGCGGAGAAAAAATCCATATCGCCCCGGCCTGTCCAGCTGTAGCTCGCTGTAGTCCTCAAAAGCGGGATCAAACCGGAATCTTGTTTCATTCATTTCGCATCGACTCGTTCTGCCGCGCAGGCTCCTGGTATTCAGATAAGCTCCCATGGTTCAGATAAATCAAATCAAACGCATACGCGATGCAATAAACGGTGTGTTGCTGCTCGATAAGCCGATTGGATTTTCGAGTAATGATGCATTAATCAAAACAAAACGGTTACTCAATGCTAAAAAGGGTGGGCATACCGGTACGCTTGATCCGTTTGCAACGGGATTATTGCCATTGTGTTTTGGTGAGGCCACTAAGTTTTCGCATGATCTATTAGAGGCCGACAAAACCTACGAAGCAACGGTCCATCTAGGCATAACTACGGAAACGGGTGATACGGAAGGTGCGGTTTTGCAGACTTTGCCGGTGGCCATTAATTTAGACCAGATTAACGTTGTACTGGCACAATTTCGTGGACCGATAGCGCAAGTGCCGCCGATGTATTCAGCATTAAAGCGCGGTGGAAAACCTTTGTATGAATATGCGCGCGCAGGAATTACGTTGGAGCGGGAAGCACGCCATGTTGTGATTCATGAGTTGACCCTACTGAGTTATGAAGCGCCATTCTTACATTTGCGTGTGTCGTGTTCAAAAGGAACTTATATCCGCGTTTTGGGCGAAGACATTGGGCATGCTTTAGGTTGTGGCGCACATTTGAACGCTCTGCGCAGAACCCACGTAGGCAGTTTGAAATTAGAAGATGCCATGACATTAGAAGCGTTGCAAGACTTGCAACCAGAACAGCGCATCAGCTTGTTAGCGCCGGTTGATGCATTATTATCCGATTTTGAAGCAATTCAATTAACGGACGAATTGGCAGGTCGATTTTTGCATGGACAGAGATTGTCCTTGCAGAAAGAAGTTGCTGACTTAGTCCAGCCCATACCGTTAAAGCTTGGTCGCCTACGGGTTTATCGCCTTAGTGACGGCAAGTTGCTCGGTTCAGGTATGTTGCAAGAATATCAGGTTTTAGCACCTGAACGATTAATCTCTACTTCTGGCTAATTCTTATCCCTCGACTATACTAAAAAGCGAAGTTTCATCGTTAAAAATAGATGCAATTTTTTTGCGACGCAGCATGGTATAATCGCGGGTTACCAGAAATCTCCTTTTCACATCAATAGCTATTATGTCAAACTCTAAACGCGCAATACGCAACGTAGCGATCATCGCCCACGTTGATCACGGTAAAACTACTCTAGTTGACCAATTACTACGTCAGTCAGGAACCTTCCGAGACAATCAACAAGTTGATTCTCGTGTGATGGATTCCAACGATCTTGAAAAAGAGCGTGGCATTACGATTTTGGCAAAAAATTGCGCAGTTGAATACAAGGGCACGCATATCAACATCGTTGATACCCCCGGCCATGCTGACTTTGGCGGCGAAGTAGAACGGGTTTTGTCTATGGTCGACAGTGTTCTGTTATTAGTCGATGCAGTGGATGGTCCTATGCCACAAACGCGGTTTGTAACTCGTAAAGCGTTGGCTTTGGGATTGAAACCGATTGTTGTTGTTAATAAAGTTGATCGTCCTAGTGCTCGTACTGAATGGGTTGTCAATCAAACATTTGAACTGTTTGATAAATTAGGCGCAACTGATGAGCAATTAGATTTCCCTGTGGTTTATGCTTCTGCATTGAATGGTTATTCAAGCCTTGATCCTGAAGTGCGTGAAGGCGATATGGATCCGTTGTTTGATGCGATTTTGCGCCATGTGCCAGTTCGCGAAGATGACCCTGATGGTCCTTTGCAATTGCAAATTTCGTCATTAGATTACAATTCTTACGTCGGTAAAATCGGGATTGGACGTATTACTCGTGGCCGCGTAAAAGCATTGCAAGACGTTATTATTATGGATGGTCCAGATAGCGTACCAAAACGTGTACGTATCAACCAAGTATTGAATTTTAAAGGTTTGGAACGTGTAATCGTTGATGAGGCTGTCGCTGGCGACATCGTACTGGTTAATGGTATTGACGAACTCGGTATTGGTACCACCATTTGCGCCATCGATACGCCAGATGCATTGCCAATGTTGAAGGTAGACGAGCCTACGCTGAACATGAACTTTATGGTGAATAACTCACCATTGGCCGGTCGTGAAGGTAAATTTGTGACCAGTCGCCAGATTCGTGATCGCTTAGATCGTGAATTGAAAGCCAACGTAGCATTGCGCGTTGCTGATACCGGTGATGATACGATTTTTGAAGTTTCTGGTCGTGGTGAGTTGCATCTCACTATTTTGATCGAAACAATGCGTCGTGAAGGTTATGAGTTGGCCGTTTCTCGTCCTCGCGTTGTATTTAAAATGGTTGATGGCGTACGTCACGAACCGTTTGAAATGTTGTCGGTTGACGTAGAAGAAACCAACCAAGGCGGCGTGATGGAAGAATTAGGTCGTCGTCGTGGTGATTTGCAAGATATGCAACCGGATGGTAAAGGCCGGGTACGTTTAGAATACCGTATTCCTGCTCGTGGCTTGATCGGCTTCCAAGGCGAATTCATGACCCTGACTCGTGGTACTGGCTTAATGAGTCATGTCTTTGATGAATATGCTCCAGTGGATAATTCACGTGGCGAAATGGGCGGTCGTCGTAACGGTGTGTTGATTTCTCAAGACGATGGCCAGGCGGTTGCCTATGCTATTTGGAAATTGCAAGATCGTGGTCGCATGTTCGTATCGCACAACGATCCGGTTTATGAAGGTATGATTATCGGTATTCACTCACGTGACAATGATTTAGTCGTTAATCCAATCAAAGGTAAGCAACTCACCAACGTGCGTTCTTCCGGTACGGATGAGGCGGTGCGTTTGGTTACACCGATTCAGATGTCGTTGGAATATGCGGTTGAATTTATTGATGACGACGAATTGGTCGAAATTACACCGAAGAGCATACGCTTGCGCAAACGTTATTTGAAAGAACATGAGCGCAAAAAAGCGCATCGTGATGCTTAATTAGCCTTAGTTGATGATCAACTAAGCACTGACTGAGCAATAATTAGGCTGAGTCAGGCATAAAAAAACCCGTCAAATTTTATTTGACGGGTTTTTTTGCATTTTGGAAAATTAACTATAAACGACAAGTCAGTTAAACGGGACCATAAAAAGAGGGCAGCAGTAATAGTTGATTACTAACGAGGTAGTGGCATGCGCATTAATTGATTTTACGCATAGATGCAAATCGGTAAAGGAATAACATTCAATCAACACTTGCCCATTGAGCCAAAGGATTCATTCTGCGTCACCATCAAATCGCTATTCTTGCCCAAGGTAGTAATTTCAAATACTGCGAACATTTTTCATTGAAACTAATTCTGACTTATGGGTAACAAATAGCGATTTTCATGGAACGAGTTCATATATGACAGTTCTTCGGCAATCTGTTTTCCTTTAGGATTACTTACCATCCACTCTAAACAGCAGCCAATAAGAAAATAATGTTCAAATCAAAGCGGACCCTCAATTCCAGCTTCGTAACAACCCCACAGCCAAACCTTCCAATGCAAAATCGTCGCTTTCCACTCGAATTACGCTGTAATCGGGGTTTTCGGGGAATAGTTCGATGAGTGAGCCGGTTTTTTTGTATCGTTTAACGGTGACTTCATCGCCGATACGTGCCACAACAATCTGACCGTTATAGGCTTGAGTGGTTTTTTTGACCGCTAATAAATCACCTTCTAAAATCCCGATGTCGCGCATCGACATGCCGCGTACTTTTAAAAGGTAATCTGGTCGCGCTGAAAATAAACTGGGATCAACATTGTAGCTGGCCTCAATGTGTTCTTCTGACAGCATTGGTGAGCCTGCAGCGACGCGCCCAACCAACGGTAAATTGAGTTGTGATGTAGTTGAATACGATACATTAAATTGCTCAAGGGATCGTGATTGTGTTGTTTCACATAAACGAATGCCGCGTGACGTGCCCGGGGTTAATTCAATGACTTTTTTACGCGCTAACGCCTGTAAATGTTCTTCTGCTGCATTGGCAGAACGAAAGCCCAATTCAGTTGCGATCTCTGCGCGTGTTGGCGGGAAACCGGTGTTTTGGATGGCATCACGAATGAGGTTTAAAATTTGCTCTTGTCGGGCAGTGAGTTTTTGCATGGCAAAGTTTCCTGACTGGGTTTATACGCAGTCTGTAATTTTATACAGTATTTATAAGATTGCAAGTGTTGGTTGCCATTAGCGGCGATTTTTTAATCTTTTGTTGCAATCAGATCGCATTAAGCTAACATTTTATGGAGTTAAGAATTTCGCCACAAAATGTGGAAAACGAATTGAATTTATTGGTTAAACGCAACCGCTTATCGTTGTCATTTATCATGCTAATAGGCGACGCTGAATTCACCGGTCAATAGGTTCAGCCATGCAGCCTCTTGGTAGGCTGGCGGACTGAGGTATCAATAGTCTGAACTTGTGAGTCAAGTAGTTGATCAACCTTAAGGGGCGCTCTCAAAAGCTAGCGCCTAATTGACCCAAAACAATTTTTTAAAAATTCCAGACGTGTAGACAGATTTGTGGAGAGGTGTAATGCGGTTAATTAAATTGTTGCTGGCGCTTATTTTCACTGCCGGGTTGGGCTTATATTATTTTATTTATGTCGCGTCAGCACAGGCGACTGTATTTTTTATAAATTATGAGCGGCAGTCTGCGCAACTTGCCCGCAAAGAAGTCGTTTTGCCAGATGGCTTGCATTATGTGTATTTGGAAGGGGGTAGTGGAGCGCCATTAATGTTGTTGCATGGCTTTGGTGCGGACAAAGATAATTTCACCCGGGTGGCAAAGTCGCTGACTAAGCATTACCACGTGATTATTCCGGACTTGCCCGGTTTCGGTGAATCTTCTCATCCTGCCGGTGTTGACTATACATCGCGTCCGCAGGCTGAGCGAATGCGTTCACTGGCGCATTATTTAGGTGTCAAATCGCTGCATTTGGGCGGAAGTTCGATGGGTGGACAAATCGCCTTGGCGTATGCGGCGGCATATCCGGCTGAAGTGCTCAGTTTATGGCTGTTAGATCCTGCCGGAGTGTGGAGTGCGCCACCGAGTGAACTCGCCAAACTGGTCAAAATTGAGCACCGTAATCCGCTAATTGTCAGAAATGAAGATGAATTTGCACGGGCGTTTGATTTTGCCATGAGTAAGCCGCCATTTGTGCCACGGCCGATATTGAATGTTCTGGCAAAAAATTCCATCAAAAATGTGGCCTTATCGGAGAATATATTCTCTCAAATTGTGAATGATTCGGTCGAGCAGCGCGTGACAGGATTAAGAACGCCGACTTTAATCGTCTGGGGTGATCAAGATCGCATTATTAATTATGCAACGGCCGAAATTTTAAATAAACTTATGCCGAAGTCGCAGATCATTTTTATGAAAGGGGTCGGTCATTTGCCGATGTTGGAAAATCCTGAGCAGTGTGTAAAAGATTATTTATTGTTTCGCCAAAAGTTGGCAGCAATCAAATAAAGATAAGGTGTTGAATCAAAAAAAATGCGCGATCTATCATAAATATACTCCCCCTATTTTTTTAAAAAAATGACGTATTCAATGGGTTTTGATAGGGTAAAAAATCATTTTTGTTGAGGTATATTTAATAGCCTTGGAAATACGTGGGCAATAACAAGAAATAATTAATTATATGCTGGGGCATTGTCAGCTATAAAGTGACATTCATTCTGAGTTCAATGACACAAAAAAGGATCGCCCGGCTTGAAACGGGTGCCATCGTCCGTAATCGATTAGTTATCCCATTAGCTGCTTAGTTTGGACCCGCGTTATCCATCAAAGGAGGCCTATGTTTCACCGTGACTCCCAGCATATCGCCAGCTATTAAGCTAGCACGGTCAGTTGTCCGGCGAGGCCAACTCAAACGGAATCTATCGACACCGAAGTGCTAATTATCGGCGCTGGATTCTCTGGTCTGCATACGGCGCTTCGATTGGCATTTGAAGGAAAACGCGTCACCCTTATTGAAGCAAGTCGGGTAGGATGGGCGGCTTCCGGGCGCAATGGCGGCATGGCTATTTTAGGTTGGTCGTGTGATATGGATCCATTGGAAAAGCGTTAGGCAAGGATAGTGCCACAAAAATTGTGGGACTTGATGCGTTGGGCCGCTGCCGAAGTGGTTGACTTGCCTTTGCGTCACGGTTTTGAGTGCGACTATCAGGCAGGGCATTTGTGGGCATCGGTATTGCCGCGTCACGTCAATTCGCTTAAAGAGTGGCAACAACATGCCGCCGATAAATGGAATTATAAAAATCTGCAATTTATTGATAAACGCGATCTGCCCACATGGGTCGCGTCTGACCGGTATCAGGCGGCGTTATTTGATCCGGAAGGCGGGCATCTTAATCCGCTCAAATTAGCATTAGGTCTGGCTAAAGCAATAGAGGCAGCCGGTGGCGTGATTTTGGAGCAGACTCGTGCACTGTCGTATAAAGAGGTTGGTAACCGTATTCAGGTCTCAACGGATAAAGGTCAAATTCATTGCGATGCGCTGGTGTTGGCATGCAATGCCTATATTGATCAGCTTGACCCGGCATTAGGTCGCAGAGTACTGCCTGTTGGCACCTTTGTCGTGACAACAGAAGCACTCAGGCCCGAACGCGCTCAAGCACTGATACCCAGCAATGCCTGCGTCACTGATAATCAATTTGTCCTTGATTATTTTCGCCTTACAAAAGACAATCGATTGCTGTTTGGCGTTGGTTGCACGTATTTAGGTGGTATGCCAGCAGACATTGCGGGCGCAGTGCGGCCACGCTTGGACAGCGTGTTTCCGTCGCTGAAAGACGTACAAATTGAATATGGTTGGGGAGGGCATATTGACATCAGCATGAACCGTGCGCCGGATATGGGTTCTCGCGGTAATGTTTACTGGATGCAGGGTTATTCGGGTCACGACGTGTTACCGACCTGTATTTCAGGGCGCGTTGTTGCCGATGCGATTATGGGGCGACGTGAAAATTTAAATTTATTTATGCAACTTCAGCATCGTGACTTCCCCGGCGGAAAATTGCTCGCTCCGTGGCTCGAAGCGCCAGGTAAATTCTGGTATCGCTTGCGCGACGCGATGTAAGGAAATAACGGATAATTACGAAAATCATTATTTTCAAAGCGAGTCACTAAAACTACTCCTTTTTTATTGAAGTAATTCAATGCAATTCAATCCAATCCATGAAAAATTTCCCCCCTTTATTAAGTGTGAATGAAGCGTTAGCGACTTTATTATTGGCCGCCACCAATGCTAGGCAACCAGACACAGAACACATACCAACGATGTTGGCCAATGGTCGGATATTAGCTACCGACATCACCGCACCAATGGACGTACCTGGCGCCGATAATTCACAAATGGACGGGTATGCGCTCCGTGCAGCCGACGCCAAAAACAGAGCCGGCGGAACACCGTTTTTAATCAGCCAACGTATCGCCGCCGGTCACCCGGGACAAACTCTTCAAAGCGACACTGCGGCACGCATATTTACCGGCGCAATGATGCCAGCAGGGGCGGACGCGGTTGTCATGCAGGAACAGTGCGAAGTCATTGAGACCGATCAAGGCCCAGCGGTGCGCTTGTTGCATGTGCCAGAAGCAGGTGAATGGGTGCGTCAAATTGGTGAAGATATTCGCTTGAACAGTGTGATTTTGTCGGCAGGTATCCGCTTGCGTGCGCAAGAATTAGGCATGGCAGCATCTGTCGGGTTGGCCGAATTGCCCGTTAAGCGTCGCTTAAATGTTGCCGTGTTTTTTACCGGCGATGAATTGGTGATGCCGGGTCAACCGTTGCCCGCTGGCGCAATTTATAACTCCAACCGATTTCTAATCACCGCGTTATTGCAAAACTTAGGTTGTCAGATTCATGATTACGGCATCGTGCCCGATAATCTGGCGGCCACGCGCGCTACGCTCCGGCAGGCCGCGCAAGAAAATGATGTGGTGATCACCTCAGGTGGCGTTTCCGTTGGTGAAGAAGACCACATTAAACCAGCTGTGCAGGCAGAAGGACGTTTGAACTTGTGGCAAATCGCCGTTAAACCTGGCAAGCCACTGGCTTTTGGTGAAGTTGGTTCCGCGTTCTTTTTAGGCTTGCCTGGCAATCCGGTTTCCAGCTTCGTTACTTTTTTACTCTTTGTGCGGCCATTTATACTGCGCTTGCAAGGCGTGGTGGACGTTGCACCTAAAACATTCAGCATGCGTGCCGATTTCAATTGGCCTGAAGCGCACAGAAAAGCCGATACACGTAATGAGTTTTTGCGCGTTAAATACAATGCGGATGGCGGTTTAAATTTACATCGCAACCAAGGTTCTGCCGTATTAAGCTCAACCGTGTGGGGCGACGGTTTGGTCGATAATCCGGTAGGAAAAACAATCCAGCAAGGTGATTTAGTTAAATTCATCCCATTTTCGGAACTCATGTAATGCATCCATCACTAACCATCCAATTGCGTTTTTTTGCCAGTGTGCGTGAACAACTTGGCTGTTCGGAAGAAACAGTTGTTTTGCCAGCCGAGGTCGCTACAGTTGGTCAGGTGCGGCAATGGTTAATTGCACGCGGCGGAGTCTGGGCAGAAACACTGGCACACGGCCGCAATCTGCGTATGGCCTGCGAACAAACAATGTGCGAAGAATCAGAACCAGTCGCTGACGGTCAGGAAGTCGCTTTTTTTCCGCCGGTAACTGGCGGATAGAAGAAGCAAAAAAGGAGTCAGCATGAAAATAGTAATTCAAACAGACGACTTTGATCTGAGCACCGAACTGGCTGCCCTACGTTCAGCACATCGGGATATTGGCGCTATCGTGAGCTTTGTCGGAACGGTACGCGAATTAACTGGTGGCGGTGAAGTCAAGTCTGGGTCTGAGGTCGCGCAGATGGAGTTGGAACACTACCCCGGAATGACAGAAAAATCTCTTGAGCGCATCGCCAAACAGGCCACAAACCGTTGGGAATTAAACGATCTCGTCATTATTCATCGCATCGGTGTACTGCCGGCATGCGCGCAAATTGTGCTGGTTGCGGTTGGCAGTAAACATCGGGGCGCAGCATTTGAAGCGTGTGAATTTATTATGGATTATTTAAAAACGGAAGCGCCGTTCTGGAAAAAAGAATTCGGTGAAAACGGAGGCCAGTGGGTGGATGCCAGATCAACGGATCTGAGTGCGCTGAAAAAGTGGCAGCAGTCAATATAATTTATATCGGTATCAGAGTGAAAAAAGGTAACGCAAAACATTTTTTGCATTACCTTTTTTTTCACCGGAAGCGTGCCCCCGATTAGTCAGCAACCAATGACTTAGAAGCGATAGCCAACACCAACACCGATTAACCATGGGTTAATTTGGATGTTGCTGATTGTCGCTCCGCCAGCATAAACGTTACTGCGCATTTCTACATACTTGACATCCAGATTCAATGACCAGTTTTTATCCAGTTTGTAGTCAATACCGCCTTGCAATGCGTAGCCAACACTAGAGTTATCCAGTGTAATTGTTCCACTACCTAAACTTACCTTTGAAAAGTTGGTGTAATTAATACCAGCGCCCAAATAAGGACTGAATTGCGCTTCAGGAGTAAAGTGGTATTGCACAGTCAATGTTGGTGGCAATTCTTTTACGGAACCGATATTGTTTCCATCTAAATACACATCGTGTTTTTGAGGGTAAGTCAGCACCAATTCAGTTGCCCAATTCTGGGTGAAAAAGTAGGAAACATCAAACTCAGGGATTACCTTTTTCTGAACAGTAATTCTGTCTGACGCGCCTGTGCCGCCAACTGGATTAGATTTGTTCGCAGGATCAACATCGACGGCACGTACACGTACCAACCATGGGCTTTCTTGCGCCATGACATTGATCGAAGTAAATCCAATTGCAGCTAAAGCAATAACTAAAGTAACTTTTTTCATTTCATTTTCTCCAACGATTTAACAGCCTGCAGTTTATTGTTGCGGCGCAGCGCGTAGTTTGATTTAAATCAGGTTTTTAGATGAAATGGGTAGATGTGTTGTTCCAGTAAATAGTCAGGTTTTTGTAAGTTAATCGGCGCTAAGCAGGTCGATGTTTTGTAGCTTTTTTATTTTTTTACGGTTTGAACATTCAGGATTGACAGGCGATATTTTACCTGCTCCTGTCGTCCGTCATCGGTATCTGACCACGATTCACGCGGTTAAGCGGCGTGGGTAATGACGAAGGCTAATTTCGTGTTGCACTGCCGCGTGAATTGGTGTTGCCGTGACGTCAGACTGAGATTAATGATAGGGTCAATGACTCGTAGAGTTCACATTTTTTGTCACTAGCTGCGCAAAAAACTGATCGTCATAATGCCGCAAATGGTGAGTAGCACCGAGCCAACAACATGCACGCCAACGGTTCCGATAGCCCAGGCAAATCGGCCTTCTTGCAATAGCGAAGCAACTTCGGCCGAGAACGTAGAAAAAGTCGTTAAGCCGCCAAGAAAGCCGGTAATAATTAACAAACGAATTTCAGGACTGATTAACGGGTGCGCGCCAAAATAACCCACCGCAAGCCCAATCATATATCCGCCTGATAAATTGGCCGCCAAAGTACCCAGCGGAATGGTAGGGAATAGCGCATTAAATTGAAGGCCGAGAAACCAGCGTAAGACCGCACCGCAAGAGGCTCCAAGGCTAATAATAGCGATAGAATAAAACATAGAGTAACGGTCCTTTTTTAAAATCAGGAAATCTTGTAGTGCATTGTCTGCGCAATTTTACTTGAGATGTGCTGAAATTAACTCAGCAGTTTGCGCTGATCGGACTGATATGCCCTATTTTGTGTCATGTAGTCACATTGATGATTCAATGTTGATCTGTGCCTGATTTATCCCGGTGGAAATTACTTATACTTATAGGACTTACGCAAAATCACGCCAGCGGCGTTGCGCTCTCCTTGCCGTACTGAAGTACTGTCTGCGTCGGCGCGCCTTGCTGGCGCAATTTTGCGTAAGTCCTAACTTATCTTTTGCAAACTTTATTGTGGAGAGCTTTATGCAAGGCTATCAATTAGAATTTTTTATGGATCAAGACAAGCGCCACGGCCATCAAGCTCTGTATGAATGGTTACTCGATCTTGCACGAGCGCAGGGAATCGCTGGTGCAACGGTGTTGATGGGGGCGATGGGATTTGGACATCACAGTCGCCTGCGTTCGTCGCATTTTTTTGAATTGGCCGATCAACCTGTGCTGGTCACGATGGTGGTGAAGGAGAGCGAATCAATACAGTTGTTTGCATTGTTGGAGCAAGAAAATGTACATATGTTTTATGTCAAAATGCCGGTGGAGTTTGGTACTTTGGGCGAGTCAGTAAAATAAATAGGACTTACGCAAAATTGCGCCAGCAAGGCGCGCCGACGCAGACAGTACTTCAGTACGGCAATAAAAGCGCAACGCCGCTGGCGCGATTTTGCGTAAGTCCTACTAATATTCCCTGTTGTAAAACCAGCTACTTGGAAGCACTATGCCAGAAACTAATTCCCCATTATTTCCTGAAATTCAACCCAATCGCAGCGGATACTTACCGGTCGATGGCGGACACAGTCTGTATTGGGAAGAGTGTGGTAATTCAAACGGACTGCCAGTGCTGTTTTTACATGGTGGTCCCGGCGCGGGATTATCGCCCAGCCATCGGCGATTTTTTGATCCCGCTTTTTATCGAATAGTCTTGTTTGATCAGCGCGGCGCAGGTAAATCGACTCCGCTTGGCGAGTATCGTCATAATACGACGCAACTACTTATTCAGGACATCGAATCGATTCGCACCATGCTCAACATAGATCAATGGTTGGTATTTGGCGGCTCGTGGGGTTCCACCTTGGCGTTGGCTTACGGTGAAGCGCATCAGTCGGCGTGTCTGGGTTTTATATTGCGCGGAATTTTCTTGTGCACAAAGTCCGAAGTCGACTGGTTTATAAACGGAATGAAATTTTTTTTCCCGGAAGTCTATGCCGAATTTGCTGCAGCGGTTCCCTCTGACGAACGTCATGATTTATTGCAGGCTTATGCTATGCGATTGTTCTCAGAAGATCCTGCGCTTTACCTGCCAGCCGCGCAAAGTTGGAGCCGCTACGAAGGAAGTTGCTTATATTTAAAGCCACAGCCAAGCGCTGTTGAGGAGTTTGAAAAGGAAGACGTCAGCTTGGGATTGGGCCGATTAGAAGCGCACTACATGCTGCACGGCGGCTTTATGGAAGAAGACCAGTTGATTAATCAACTCGATAAAATTCGCCACTTGCCCGCTGTCATTGTGCAAGGACGATACGACGTTATCTGTCCACCACAAACGGCGTATCGCTTGCATCAGGCGTGGCCTGAGTCGGTATTGCACGTCATTCCTGATGCGGGACATGCTGCCTTGGAAACGGGCACAGCAGCGGCTTTGGTGGCGGCAACAGAACAGTTTAAGTTGCATCGACACTTTAAATAATTCTAAGCGGGTTTTGTGCAGGCGAAATTAAGCTGAATGAGGCAGAGTGTGGCAAAGCGCGGGGGGTGATTGAAGAATTAAATCTGACCGCGCCTAATTTTTGACACGCCACTAATGTGACGGACATTGCGCATTAAATTCGCCAAATGTTTTCGGTCTTCAACTTGAATGGTGAAGCAAATCTGAAATAAGGAATCGGTGGAGTTGCCTTCCATTTCAACGTTAATGATGTTTGCATCGGACTCACCAATTTCAGCCGCTACCCGTGCCAACGAGCCACGTTCATTTGTCGTGTAAATAGTGACCTTGCAATCAAATCGACGATTTAATTCTTTGCCCCAGACAACATCAATCCAGCGTTCAGGTTCTTTTTGATTCAATTGCTTTGCCATTGGGCAATCGCAGGTATGAACCACTAAACCTTGATCACGTTTTAATTGACCAATAATTTCATCATCCGGAATCGGCAGACAGCAACTTGCCAATTCAGCAGAAATTCCTTCGCTGCCATAGATGACGACATGGTCAAGTTTATTAATGATTGGATTTTCATTCAGCAGTTGCAAAAACGGAATAGACGAAGGTTCGTCTTCAATTAAATCCAAAATGTGACGAGCGACCAAGGTGGATAAGCGTCGTCCAACTCCAATGTCGGCATACAGTTCTTCCATTGATTTGGCGTTGGATTCAACGAGCAGCTTTTCAATGATGTCACCTGGTAAATCAGGGTTGAGATTGAGCAATACCAGCGATTGCGATAAAAGCTGTCGACCAAGTTCAGTTGAATCGGTCAGGTTTGACGTGCGTAAATAATGGCGAATTGCCGAACGTGCCTTACCTGTGCGCACATAACTTAACCAGTTCGGTGTAGGGCGTGACGTTGGTGATGTAATGATTTCTACGATGTCGCCGCTACGTAATTCGGTGCGCAATGGCGCAGGCTCATGGTTGATTTTTGCGGCGATAGTTTGGTCGCCAATATCGGTGTGGATCGTGTAGGCAAAATCCAAGGCGGTGGCACCACGAGACAGTGCGATAATTTTGGATTTTGGGGTGAATACGTACACTGAATCAGGGAATAAATCGACTTTAACATGCTCCAGAAACTCTGCCGAGTCTCCGGTTTGTTTTTGAATATCCAGCAAAGACTGCAGCCAGGCATGCGTGCGCACCTGAAGATCAGATAATGTGACATGGTCATCTTTATACAGCCAATGTGCTGCCACGCCAGATTCGGCAATGTGGTGCATATCGCTGGTGCGGATCTGAAATTCGACTGGAGTGCCGTAAGGACCGATCAATGTGGTGTGCAAAGATTGGTAGCCATTCAATTTGGGCATGGCGATGTAATCTTTAAACTTGCCAGGCATCGGCTTGTATAAACCGTGCAAAACGCCCAGCGCGTGGTAACACTCGGTAAAATTATTGACGACTACGCGAAACCCATAGACATCCAGCACTTGAGAAAAGGAAAGATTTTTGTCCTGCATCTTTCGGTAAATACCGTAAAGCGTTTTTTCACGCCCGTACACATCGGCGCTGATGTTGGCATTGGCCAGCGTGACATTGACGGCTTCTAAAATTTTTCCGACAACTTCACGTCGGTTTCCTCGTGCAGATTTAACTGCCTTGGATAGGGTTCGGTAGCGTAGTGGGTAAAGATGGGAAAAAGACAAATCCTGTAATTCGCGAAAGATATTATTGAGGCCGAGGCGGTTTGCAATCGGCACGTACACTTCCATCGTTTCGCGCGCGATTCGCTGTTGTTTTTCTGGCGTCATGACGCTTAGCGTTCGCATATTGTGCAGACGGTCAGCAAGTTTGACTAAAATAACGCGAACATCGCGCGCCATCGCCAACAGCATTTTCCGGAAGTTTTCTGCCTGCGCTTCGATTTGACTCTGAAATTCTATTTTTTCGAGCTTGGATAAACCATCGACCAAGCTGGCAACCGGAGCACCAAAACGCTCTAACAATTCTTCTTTTTTAACGTCTTGGTCTTCCATTACATCGTGCAACAGGGCCGCCATAATGGCCTGTGCGTCAAGCTTCCAATCTGCGCAAATCTCTGCGACTGCAATAGGGTGAGAAATATAAGGCTCGCCAGAACGGCGCATTTGCCCAAGATGCATCTCATCGGAAAACCGAAACGCGTCCCGAACATTGATTAACTCGTTTTTAGGAAGATAATTGCTCAGCTTCTCAGAAAGCCGCGAAATTGACACGTGGCTAATGCTTTGAGGTAGTTCTGTTTGATCTTCTAAATGAAATGCGGCAGGAGCGGACAAGCGTTTTCCCTTTACTCTAGATGGAGTTTCTGATGGAGAACGTTCGGAGGGTGTCAGGCTCATTCTTGGAAATAATAAAAAGCATCAAAGTAATCGTTAAAAATCAAGAATATAGTGTGAGTAAAAGTAGTCGCATACTACAACCACTCCGTGACAATAGTTCTATTATCACGGTGCGTTAACAGCCAAACCAATTAAGAGAATAGCCGATTTAAATTATAGTCAAATCAGATTACAGAAGTGGGACTTTTTTCAACATTTCAATACCAATTTTACCTTCAGCGATTTCGCGCAGAGCGATAACTGTTGGCTTGTCTTTGGAGTCAATCTTTGGCGTGTGGCCTTGCAAAAGTTGACGTGCACGATAGGTTGCGCACAAAGTAAGTTGGAAACGATTTGGAATGTGTTTCAATGCATCTTCGATGGTAATACGTGCCATGGTGTTTCCCTTAATCTTTCAAATATTGTCAATGAGTGTAGCGGTTTAACCTAGACTGGTATGGATGCCAAATTGAGCAAATAGCGCGGAATTTCTAGCTGCCTGCTGATTGAATCGGCACCTTGTTGCTTTTACAATTGCGACCAATTCAGATAAAGCCACTTCAAACTCTTGATTTATAATAACATATTCGAACTCAGGAGCGTGTGCAATTTCCCCACCTGCTGCCAATAATCTCCTTGTTATTACCTGAGTGCTGTCTTGGCCGCGCTTCTTTAGTCTTTCTTCCAGAGCATCAATTGATGGCGGTAAAATAAAAATCCCTACCGCTTGCGGGTACTGCAACTTGACCTGTTGAGCACCTTGCCAGTCAATTTCAAGCAACATATCGGTCCCGGCATGCATGAATTGATTGATTAAAATGCGAGAGGTTCCATAGTAATTTTGATGAACTTCGGCGCATTCCAAAAATTCATTGTTATCTTTACGTGCCAAAAAATCATCAACTGACGTGAAATGGTATTCGCGTCCTTCCACTTCGCCAGGGCGTGGCGCGCGAGTGGTGTAAGAGATCGAAAGCCGCAAATCCGGCTCTTTGGCCAGAAGTGCGTTAACTAAGGTTGACTTCCCGGCACCAGAAGGAGCTGCGACCATAAACAGGCTGCCAGCATGTGTTGTTATGTTAGACATGGTTTTCCTCGGGGTGTGAAATGCGTCAATGGGCGTTAACAGCTTAAACAGCTTATAAAGCCGGTTACGTTAATTAAGGAATCAATTTATTATTATTCCAAATTTTGTACCTGCTCCCGCATTTGTTCAATTAATAGTTTTAGTTCCATCGCAGCATCTGCCAATTCTTTCAATGCCGCTTTTGATCCGAGTGTATTGGCTTCGCGATTGAGTTCCTGCATCATAAAATCAAGGCGCTTTCCAACTTGCCCGCCTTTATGAAGAATGTGTTGCGTTTCAGTCAGATGGCCGGAAAGGCGCGCTAATTCTTCTGCAATATCGATACGAATTCCATAGAGCGCGACTTCCTGGCGTATTCGATCCATTACTTCTTCACGAGAAATTGAGGGTAGATTGTTATTGTTCGTTAGGCCAAGCGCCTCTTGCAGGCGATTAATTGATTTTTGTTGAAATTGGGCGATTAACTGTGGAATGATTGGCTTAATTCGCTCAACGATTGCTTCCATTTCACTGATTTTATTGATCAACACAGCTTGCAACGCATGACCTTCGCGCTCACGGCTGACGATAAACGCGTCCAACGTGCTGAGCATGCATTCCATCGCCTGTGTGGATAAACTATCATCAGAAACCGTATTTTCTTCAATGACACCAGGCCAGCGCAAAATTTCATGTATTGATAAAGTAGCACTGCTCGGAAACTGGATTTGCAGGTCTTGTTGAAATTGAGCTAATTGGTTAAGCACTACAGGGTTCATCGCTTTGTGATTCTGCTGTTGCTCCTTGCGTGCAAAACTAAAGCGACATTCAACTTTCCCTCTGGTAATGCGTGTTATTATCGATTCTCTGAATGATGGCTCAAAAGCACGAAAATCGTCATTCATTCGAAATTGCAAATCAAGGAAACGTGAATTTACACTTTTTATTTCTATTGTCATGCTGCCGGCTTCACAGTCGCGGCTTGTGACAGCGTACCCTGTCATGCTATAAATACTCACGGTTTTCCTTGTTAAATTGTTGAATCAATCAAAATCGGCTCCTAAGTATACTAGTTATTGTGGAAAATTTTAATAGTTATCAGTGGATAGATGGGTTAAGTTGAGCGTAAAAAATGGTTGATATTGACGGATATGGACATTAGCTGAAACACAGGACGACGTAATAGTACGACAAAAAGTAAGACAGAAAACAGGACAACATGGCTGCACAAAATAACGCCCCATTGCCCGATGGGTTAGAAGTTGCCGGATACCGCATTGTAAAAAAAATTGCGTCTGGCGGTTTCAGTATCGTCTATTTAGCATCAGACGAAGAAGGCAGGCCTGTTGCAATCAAAGAATATTTGCCGAGTTCGTTAGTCCTGCGCCAGTTTGGTGAATTGAATCCAGCGATCTCACCTGAAAATTTACCGATATACCGGATTGGACTAAAGTGTTTCTTTGAGGAGGGGCGCGCATTGGCGCGTATTTCTCATCCGAATGTGGTCAGCGTTTTAAACTTTTTCCGTGCCAACGATACGGTCTATATGGTGATGGCCTACGAGTCGGGATGTTCGTTGCAAGAGCATATCCTGCGGCGTCGTGACAAGCCAGAACGACCTATCGTTACAGAACGCTTTATTCGTAAGATGTTCAGTCAGGTACTCAATGGCCTGCGTGAAGTACATACCAATAAATTACTGCATTTGGATTTGAAGCCTGCCAATATTTATCTGCGGCTTGACGGCACGCCGATTTTGCTGGATTTTGGCGCGGCCAGACAAACTTTGCGCACAGACTTGCCTAAACTTTATCCCATGTACACGCCGGGATTTGCGGCACCTGAACTTTATGAAAAACACGGCAGTTTAGGTCCATGGACTGATATATACAGTATTGGTGCTGCGATGTTCGCCTGTATGGCCGGTGCGCCCCCGCAACCGTCGGATCAGCGCAAAGTGAATGACAAAATGGAGCGCCATTATCGCAAGCTCGATGAAGCCTATTCTGCTGAATTAATTGAAGTTGTTCGATGGTGTTTAACGTTGGATCCTCTGGAGCGTCCACCCAGTGTTTTCGCTTTACAAAAAGCCTTAATGCTCAAAGTCGATGAAAAAAAACCGCCGACATTATGGGATAAGGTAAAATTATTTTTTGTCCGTTTTGTCGACCGTTTTCACAAATTCCGGCATCCCGAGTTGGATAACAAAACTATTTCCGAAGATTCTTTATAGTGGCACTCTTTGAAAGGTAAGACCGATGCAGAGTGTCCCAGCAATGTTGTGCTTTTTTTCGCGCCGATGCCGGCAGTAAAAATGAGAGTACAGCGTTGTCAGGAGTCTGCGCGACAGAACGAGTCGAAGCGAAATATGGACTGCTCAGGCAGTTTCCCAGTCGACTCCTTTCTGCCGCGCCGACTCCTGGGGCGCGATGCGTAAGTCCTGATAAGGTAAAAACGATGCGTTTTTCTGTATATCAAGAAAGCCATATTGGCGGGCGAAAAACGAACCAGGACCGGATGGGTTACTGTTTCACGCGCGATTCATTGTTGCTGCTGTTGGCAGATGGAATGGGTGGCCACATAATGGGCGAAATGGCGGCCACCATTGCCATGCAAACAATAGGAAACTTGTTTCAGCAGCAGGCTAAACCGTGCATAGGGCGGCCAGAACGATTTTTGGAAGAAAGCTTTATCGCCGCGCATAAAGAAATTCATCGTTTTAAAATACTTAATAATTTGCCTGATACGCCACGCACCACGATCGTCGCCTGCCTGATTCAGCATGACATGGCGTTTTGGGCACATTGCGGTGATTCGCGTCTGTATTGGATGCGTAATGGCCAGTTATTATTGCGCACCAGAGATCATTCGCGACTCGAAACATTAATTGCACAAGGTGCGGTTGATCCTTCAGAGCGTGATACGCATCCAGATCGCAATAAATTGTTTAACTGTTTAGGGGCCCCCAGTTTACCCATCGTAGAAATGTCCCGTCGTGTGAAGTTGCAGGCGGGGGATGTGATGCTACTGTGTTCAGATGGGCTGTGGTCGGTTTTGCCGGAACACGTGATCATTCAAGAGTTAAACGAACAAACCATTGTTCGCGCCGTGCCAGATCTGCTCAGTAAAGCCGCCGCCATTGCGGGAAAGCATGCGGATAATCTCACCGCGCTGGCCATGATGTGGGAAGGCGGAGATGATAATCCGTCGACCATCACCACGAATACCTTACAGATTGGTGCTGTTACCACTACAATTCAGTCTACCATTCTGAGCGAAGAATACTCAGGTGTTCAGGAGGGCGAAGAAACCGATGCTTTTGAGGAATCTGACATTGAAAAAGCCATTGAAGAAATTCGCAATGCCATACAAAAATCCTCGCGCGTGGGTTTAAAAACTTAAGATTCACTGATTAATTATTCAAAATAATACGGACAAACAATGATCCATTTTCAACGACCCAGCAAACGTAACGTGAATGCCTTGCGCCCAGTCGTCATCAGCCGCCACTATACCAAGCATGCAGAAGGCTCTGTCTTGGTTGAATTCGGTGATACCAAGGTAATTTGTACGGCAAGCATTGAAGAAAAAGTACCCGGATTTTTAAAGGGCCGTGGACAAGGTTGGCTCACCGCAGAATATGGTATGTTGCCGCGTTCAACCAATACGCGCATGGACAGAGAAGCGGCTAAAGGAAAACAAAGCGGCCGTACTCAGGAAATTCAACGCCTAATTGGCCGTTCTTTGCGCGCAGCGTTTGATCTGGAATCATTCGGTGAGCGCACTTTGCATTTGGATTGTGATGTGATTCAAGCTGATGGCGGTACACGCACAGCCGCTATTACTGGTTCGATGGTGGCCGCTTACGATGCTTTTTCGATGTTGTTAGCGCAGGATAAAATTCTCAATATCCCCTTAAAGCAATTTATCGCCGCTATCTCAGTGGGCGTTTATCAAGGCGTTCCGGTATTGGATTTAGATTATATCGAAGACTCCGATTGCGACACTGATATGAATGTGGTGATGACGGAATCAGGTCATTTTGTCGAAGTGCAGGGAACGGCTGAAGGCGCGGCCTTTGATCGTGAAACCATGAATCGATTGTTAGATTTGGCGCACGACGGCATTGCTGATTTAATCGCTCTTCAAAAACAGGTATTAGGAATTTAGTTTTTATGCATAAAATGATTTTAGCGTCCGGTAACCTTGGTAAGCTCAAGGAACTGGACGAACTGCTATCCCCGCTCGGCATTGAATTACATTCCCAAACTAGTTTTGGTGTGGTTGAGGCTGAAGAACCTTTTTTTACTTTCGTCGAAAATGCGCTGGTGAAAGCACGGCATGCCGCTCGGTGCACGGGATTGCCTGCGTTGGCAGACGATTCTGGTCTGTGCGTCAATGCGTTAGGCGGGGCGCCGGGCGTGCAGTCGGCCCGGTATGCTGGCGAGCCGAAATCGGATGAGCGCAACAACCAAAAATTAATTGCTGCATTAACCGGTATTGACGACAAAACCGCCTATTACTACAGCGTTTGTGTGCTGGTCAGACATGCCGATGATCCGCAGCCGATTATTGCTGACGGCCGCTGGAATGGCGAAATTTGCGCCCAGTCACGCGGCACGAACGGGTTTGGCTATGATCCTCATTTTTGGTTGCCCGAATTAGGTAAAACAGCAGCAGAATTGCTTTCCGATGAAAAAAATAAAATTTCTCATCGAGGAATAGCAATGCGTCATCTGCTTGAGAAACTAACGCAAATTCAATGATTATTCCCATCAGGCCGATTTCAGGCAATCCTTCTGCTGTTTCCACGCCAGTCGTGCTAAATGCCAATGTGGCACAAAAATTTATGCAGCCGGGAATCCTGAACCTTGCGGCATTACCGCCATTGTCGCTGTATATTCATATACCCTGGTGCGTAAAAAAATGTCCCTACTGCGATTTTAAT
>Ga0364897_1088_pt1 | contig 18477 bp, 11 predicted proteins | sample SorcelJu500002C5_2_FD_206945 | JGI IMG/M metagenome (GOLD analysis project Ga0364897, IMG submission 206945) | Enriched cells from Trout Bog Lake Hypolimnion, Wisconsin, USA - BchlTB.July09.5000.02.C5 | ecosystem: Environmental > Aquatic > Freshwater > Lake > Hypolimnion/Profundal zone | place...
GATGTCTGGATAGTCGCTGTCGCGGTGTAAGCCGCCGAGAGGGGCGCGCGCCTGCTCCCGATAATAGGGGTAAGCCTCGAGAAAATCGCGCACGAGCTGATCGAAAGCGACTTTGAATTCCGCAAACTGCTTGGTGAAATCAAAGTAGCTGGCCGAGGGCAAAAGGCGATATCCCTCGTCCGTCCAGGGGAGCGTCATCTTGTAGAAAAAGAGACGGATTTGGTTGGCCAGGGCGCGCAGTTCTTCGAGCTTCTCGGCTTCGACGAGCAAGTGTTTGTTGTAGCGGCCGGCGCTGACGTTAGCTTCGTGAGCTTCGGCCACTTCAGTAGACACGAATTTGTCATGTTTACGTGCTGACCACATCGAGATATGAAGTCCGACTAGCATTGCCTTGTCTGAGAGCATTGTTTGATTCCTCCAAGGCGTAACCCCGGTCCGGGGTTACGCGAGCAAATCGCTGTGAGTAATTGCGAAAGTAGTGAATTCGGGGGTGGTCGCGATGGCCCGATCCCGGAGCAGGGCGTCGCGCATGGAGAGGACCTGGAGCTCGTCGGGGAGGCGATCGAGGTAAAGCTTTGCCTTCTTAATCGAGCTATCCGTGATGCGGCGGCCGAGCGCGGTTGCGATTGCAATCTGGGCGGATGGATCGGTGGGAAGCGGGGCGCCGGTTGGGTTCAGCAGAATCTCGTCAATCGAGGGCAACGAGTGAAATAGCCGGATAAAGCCGATGAATTCAGCGGCTACTCCCGCCCCGACCGCGCCCTGGAGGAGGTGTAATAGCAAGGAGTTCTGTATGTCGGCGGCAATCTTTCGCGAATAGATCGCGTCCATCGCTTTTGACGACATCTCCCAAGAGCGCGGTGAGGGCCATGCATTCGCATCCGAGCGCACGGTGGAATCCAGCAGCAGTTCCGTCCGGAAGCGAAGAAAGGCGATGATTTCCGGTCTGATTCCTGCCTTAGCAGCCCAGGTACACCATTCACCTAAATCGGGCTCCAACGTGAGATGCAAGAACCGATTACGAAGCGGGCGCGGCATCGAGAAGCTGACGCCTCTCTCGGAAGCTGGGTTCCCGGCGGCGATCACACAATACCCATCCGGAAGACGATAGTCGCCCAGGGCACGGTCGAGGACGAGTTGATAGCACGCCGCTTGTGTCATCTGCGGGGCGGAGGTCAATTCGTCCAGGAAGAGAATGCCATCGCCACTGGTGGGCAGAAACCTGGGCGAACTCCAGACTGTTGCATTGTCCTGGTTGATGCGCGGTAACCCGCGAAGATCGGTAGGGTCGAGTTGGACAGCTCTGACGTCAATGAGGTTTATCTTGAGTGCCTGCGCGACCTGCTGGACGATATTGCTCTTACCAACACCGGCACTTCCCCAAATATGTAGGGGGACGTTCCTTTGTGGAATCGCGGTGAGCAAGGCTTCGACGAGATGAGAAGGTTTCATGAGTAGTATTCCTTCGTAACGGGAATTGAGAATCTGGTTTGTGAAACGTCGTATTCAAGTGGTGTCACGCGGCGGGACTATCCACTGACGGAGAAATCACATGGGAAGTCCAGCACAAACAGGCAGGGAAGCGGCGAGGAGGAAGGCGATAGGCAGAGCGGTATCCGCCGAGGATGAGAGCCCGTCGGTGCCCGCGCTGCGAGCGGAAGGGGGCATTTCGGAAGGCCGCCGTAATTGCGGGTTTTCTCCCCGTTTACGTCTGCCGCTACTGTGGGTATGAGTGTGGCGGAAAAGTGGAGGTGGTAGACTATCAGGCCATGCGGCGAGACCTGCAAAGCATTCGCGAGATCATCGAGCAGTTGCAGGAAGAGGACCGCCGCGCAGAGGAATGGTGGAAGGCCACCCTCGCGCGGCTGGAAAAGCAGCAGCGAAAACTCGCTCCGAAAAAGAAGCCGCTATCCGCGAAACCAAAACAGCGCAAGCGGGTGGGTTTGGGTTAATGCGAGAAATGTGCTGAATGCTTACAAGAGGCGCGATCTGACCCCGACATGCTGGGATTAATAGCGGGAAATCAGCTTGCGATAAGGAACCCTAAAGTGGAACCATCACCCACCAAAAACTCTGCATCGATATGCTTCGGGATTTTCGATGAGAAAATCTGTCTTCCCGGCCAGTGCTAAAAGATCTCGATCACCGCTTACCAGAAATTCTGCCTTGCCACTTTGGGCTAAATCCAGAAATGGCTGATCCTTCTCGTCCCGGCACGCAGAGACACATCGGTTCGTTATCTCTACCACTTCGCACCAGGGCAGATACTCGCCCAACAACTCGTGACGTTCGGCCGATGAGAGACGAAATTTCGGATACCGAAGCACCCGTTCGAGTTCTGCAGCGGTAGCGTGAGAGATGAGAGGCGTACAGCCTCTCTCCGCCCAATGGTTGCGCAGCCAAGCCAGGCGGCCGCTTGTGAATAGCAACGCCGACACAACTGTGGTGGTGTCGAAGACTACACGCCTGCTCACGCGGTTTCACGCGCCCAGGAAACAGCGGCGGTGACATCCTCTTCACTAATGCCAAGTTCGGCGAGTTTGGCGCGCACTTCGTCGGCACGACTTTTCTGCAACGGACGAAGAATAATGCACTCCCCATCCGTGCTCACATCAAAGTATTCCACGCCGCTAAAACGGGTCACCACAGCCTTGGGGAGGGTAATCTGATTTTTAGTGGTCTTTTTTGCTAGCACGATAACCTCTTTCAAGGAAACAAGGAAATCTTACCACATTCAGCCTGGATGTTGTCGTCATCGCGTCCTTGCGGAACGAAGAACCTTTACGCTCCTACGGCGCGGACGATGGTGCTTTGCCGTGCGCTTGGCCTTTGCCAAATCCTCCCGTTGCTGTGGGGCACTTTTGCTGAACGCAAGAGGGTCATTCTTGGGGGCGACGTGGCACCGCCGCTGCACACAAGGGACAATAGAGGCTGCGCCGCTGTAGCGCCGCTAGCCGGAGCACCTTCGTTCTGAATGATGGAGATCACGGTGGAAGGTGCAGCCATAGTTGGCTGTGATCCTCTCTCGGCAGCGGTGGTCGGAACCGGAATCCGCGCTGCGAGCGGGTGCCGCCGCATTCTCGCGGCGGAAAGGACTCGGTGAGCCCTGGATGAGGGGGAATGGAGCCTCGGGCGGTGCCAGAACCGACGCGGCTAAGCTATACATTTGCAGAAAAAGCTAATATTGGATCAACATAATAAGCTAAACACTGAACAACCTGATAAGCTAAACACAGTGCAACACCAAAAGCTAATCTGAGGATCGCAAATGGCGACACCGCCGGAAAAATTGGCACAGTCTCTGGAAATCCTGAACAAGCTTCAGGCTTCGGACGGCGGAGCGGCCATCCGGGCCCGAGATCTGACGCGCACGCATCGGGAGCGTCTCCTGGCCAATGGCTTTCTCATGGAGGTCATAAAAGGCTGGTACATCCCGAGCCGCCCGGACGAGGTGAAAGGCGAGAGCACGGTGTGGTACGCGTCGTTCTGGCGCTTTTGCGCTGCATATCTGGAAGAGCGTTTCGGGACGGAATGGTGTCTCTCGCCGGAACAGTCTCTGTCCCTGCATGCCGGCAATTGGACGGTGCCCCGGCAGCTTGTCGTGAGGTCGTCGGGAGCCCGCAACAAAGTCACCGGCCTTCCGCATGGCACTTCACTGCTGGATCTTCGCGCCGCGCTGCCTGCCGCCGGAGACCGGGAGGAAAGGGAAGGGCTGCGTATGTTCTCGGCGGAATCCGCCTTGATCGCGTGCTCTCCCACTTTTTTTTCGAACAATTCGACGGATGTCCGTGCCGTCCTGCTGATGATCCCCGATGCCTCCGGACTCCTGGCCCGGCTTCTGGAGGGCGGTCACACAGTGATTGCCGGCCGCCTGGCAGGAGCCTTCCGCAACATCGGACGCGACCGCATGGCGGACGATATCATGAAGACGATGTCCGCTGCCGGGTACGCTGTGCGTGAAAACGATCCGTTCACGGACAAGCCGTCCCTGGTCATCCGGGCCCGCGAAACGTCTCCCTACGTGAACCGGATACGGTTGCTGTGGCAAAAGATGCGTGGGCCGGTCATTGACCGCTTCCCGAAAGCGCCAGGTCTGACGCGCAACATCGAAGCGTACATGAAGCGCTTCAATGACGCCTATGTCACGGATGCGTATCATTCGCTGTCGATCGAAGGCTATCGCGTCACGGCTGAGTTGATCGAACGTGTCCGCAGCGGCACATGGAATCCTGAGACAAATGAAGGCGATCGGGAGAAGCGGAACGCCATGGCGGCGCGCGGCTACTGGCAGGCTTATCAGGCTGTGCAGAAAAGCGTGGGCAGGGTTCTGCAGGGCGAGAATCCAGGCATGGTCGCGAATGAAGATCACGGGACGTGGTACAGGGAGCTATTTGCGCCGAGTGTCGCGGTAGGCCTGCTGAAGCCCGCCGACCTCGCCGGGTATCGTAACGGCCAGGTTTTCATCCGGAAATCCATGCATGTGCCGCTGAACCGCGAGGCGGTGAGAGACGCCATGCCTGCATTCTTCGATCTGCTGCGCGAGGAAACCGAGCCGGCCGTGCGCGTGGTGCTTGGGCATTTCGTGTTTGTCTACATCCATCCCTACATGGACGGAAACGGCCGGGCCGGGCGTTTCCTGATGAATGTGATGATGGCGGCGGGCGGATACCCCTGGACGGTTATCCCCGTCGGAGACCGCAACGCTTATGTGGAGGCGCTCGAAAAAGCGAGTGTTGGCGAGGGTATTGCGCCATTTGCGGACTTCCTCGCCGGGCTCGTGCGGAAAGGACTGGCCGGCGAACCCTTGCCGGAAGTTCCGAAAGCATCGTCCTGATTAGTTAAGGTCTCACGCATGTAGAGACATTTTCTAGCGTTCATCGTCTAGTTAGGATAACTCGCCTATACCACGGCCCCGCATCGGAATTGCGACGTTGAGTAATGGAAAGAGAGATCTCGCTCGGAGAAGTGAAACCTGGAACACTTTTAGAAAACAAAAAATCAACACATCCGGCTTGCATGATGCCGCTAGTTTCGCTTATTCTTCTCGGGAAATGTATCGCGAATATCACGCGAATATTAAGCGAATAAGGAACTAGGACATCGACGCGGAAAGGAGCGGGGGATGGAGAATGTGAATCTGCTTGGGGAACCGACCAATGTGGTTGACCTCGACAAAATTGCCGAGGAGATTCGGAACAACACTGGCCAGCGCAACTACAGGGCAATGTCCCACCGCGTTCCAATCGAGTTTCTAAAGGAGTTACAGCAGTTTGCCAAGGCAGAGGATGTTTCGCAAGCGGAGATCGTGATTCACGGCACTCGGGTGGTGATGAGGGCTCTCCGTCGGCGTCGGCAGGCGCACCCTCACGATGTACAGGCCAGCAGCAATGACGTGAATCCGCTGGACGTGAATCTGCTTGGGGAACCGACCAACGTAGTTGACCTCGACAAGATCATCGAGGAGATTCGAAACGACACTACCCCGCGTAGCTACAAGACCGGAATGACCCATCGCGTGCCGATCGAGTTTCTAAAGGAACTACAGCAGCTCGCTGAGGAAGAGGATATTTCGCAAACGCAAATTGTGATTCACGGCACGCGGGTGGCAATGAGGGCTCTCCGTCGGTGTCGGCAGGCTCACCCTCTCGAAGTACAGGCCCGCAGTGTAGCCGTAGCCTGAAACTAAAAGGTCCATCTAAAAACTTCAAGGGGCCCGCGGAGGGCCTTTTGCTATGAGGGCACTAACACTCGCTGACGTCTCTCAATTCTTCTCCTCGAGAGGTTCTTTCTCCGCGTAGAGCAGTGCTATTCGAAAACGTAGCGCCCCTTCGCGGATTCGAGTGATGCCTGTTCGAAACTGGCAGTTTGCCGGTTTCGCGACCGAGCCCGCCGCCGATTTGGACATGTTGCTCACCTGTATGCGTCCCTTCCGGCGCGCTGATCTTGGCCGCTGTCTCGATAGCCTTAAAGTTCTGCTCATCGAGGTCGCTGGCGAATGAAGAGGCCCTGAACAGTGTCCAGGGCCTCCTTGGCATGGTTGTTAAGCAACCGTGTTTTATTTGACCGTCAGAGTCGTTGACACCGTCCCGCCGCTGTAATGAACAGCGTCGGCCGGGGTGAAGGTGGCTGACAGCGTGTAGGTGCCGGTGGTGAGCACGGTGCCCGCCGCAGGGGTGTAGACAAAGGTTCCTGGCACTGAGGCGGAAGCATTCAACTGCTCGGCCCACAGCGCGGTTCCAGCCGTCATTACCGGTGGCGTATTCCAATTCAAAACAGGCACAATCTGGTTGACAACCAGCGGAACCGTCGCAGTCTGCACTGCGTACGCCGCATTTGTCGGAGTGAATGTGACCGAGAGCGTCTGCGTGCCCGGGGCAAGGATGGTCCCTGCAGCGGGGCTGTAAACAAAGGTTCCCGGCACATTGGCACTCGCGTTTAGCTGCGCGCCCCAAAGTGCAGTTCCGTATGAAATCGGCGCCGGTTGGTTCCAAGTGACCTTGGTAGCAATCGGTGCGGCATTGACAGTCAACATCACGATGGCGCCGGCCACGTTGTAGTGCGTGGTGTCGGTCGGCGTGAAAGTGACAACCAGAGCCTGTGTCCCAACGGGGAGCACAGTTCCGGCTGCGGGGCTGTAGGTGAAGATTCCCTGCACTGAGGCGGTTGCATCCAACTGCAACGAACTCAGAGCCGTGCCAGCCGTGATCCCTGCCGGCGTCGTCCACGTGACAACAGGTGTGGTCTTGACGATTGGGGCAGTGGCACCGACAACAGCGACCGTCGCTGTGGCCGAGACCGGGGCATAGTGAACGGTGTCGGTCGGGGTAAAGTTAACGGAAAGCGTCTGTACGCCGCTGGTTGAAAGAACCGTTCCTGCCGCCGGTGTGTAAACAAAAGTGCCGGGGACGGAAGCGGTTGCATCCAACTGCGTCGAACTGAGAGCCGTTCCGACTGGAACAGCCGACAGTCCCGACCAGGTGATCACCGGATTTGCCCGGATCACATTTACGGTCGTCGAAACCGTCCCGCCGCTGACGTAATCCACAGTGTCAGTCGGGGTGAAGGTAGCCGTCACTGTTTGCGGACCAATATTCAGAACCGTGCCGGCTGTCTGGGAGTAGGTGAAGGTTCCCGGTACCGAAGCGCTGGCGTTCAACTGCTGGGCCCAGAGACCGGTTCCATAAGGGACAGCGGGTGGAGAATTGTAGGTCAATACCGGGGTAGTCTGAGTGATCGTCAACGAAACCGTCGCGGTCGCCGTGGCATAAGTAGTGGTGTCAGTCGGTGTGAAGGTTACCGAAAGCGTATGTGCGCCCGCAGGCAGCAGCGTGCCGGGAGCAGGGGAGTACACGAAGGTTCCCGGCACATTCGCAATCGCGCTCTGCTGCTCTCCCCACAAAGTTGTTCCGTAGGGAATCGCTGCCGGTTGCGACCACCTCAGTGTGGGCAGGATCTGAACGTACAGCGTTTTTGTCTGGTTCACCGACTTGTAGTTCGAGCCACTGGGGATGAAGGTCGCTGTGACGGTCTGTGCTCCAGCAGTATTGAGAACTGTTCCTAGAGCCGGGACGTAGCTAACAGTTCCAGAGACGCCATTCACGGACGCATTTAGCTGAGCATTGCTGAGTGCGGTTCCTTGGGGAACCGCGGTTGGCATCGGCCAGACCATCTGCGGAACCGCCTGGTTGACAGTCAACACGACGGTGGCGGTTTGGACGCTGTAGTCGGTCGAATTGGTTGGCGTGAAGGTTACGGAAAGCGTTTGTGTTCCCGCCGCCGGCACTGTGCCCAAAGCAGGGGAGTAGGTAAATGTTCCTGGCACGTTGGCCGTCGCATCTAACTGCGTTGAACTCAGGGCAGCTCCGTAAGTGATTGTGGTCGGAGTCGCCCAAGTAACAACAGGATTTGCCTGGTTGACCTGCAACGCGACGGTGGTGGTCTGGTTGCTGTAAATTCCCCCATCGGTTGGTGTGAAGGTAACTGAAAGCGTTTGCGTTCCCGCACCCAGGACGGTACCGGCGGGCGGCGCGTAGGCAAACGTGCCAGCCTCGGCACCAGTGGATGCCTTCAACTGCACCGCGCTCAGAGGCGTTCCATAAGTGATCGCCGCCGGAGTTGGCCAAGTGATGGGCGTTGGTGCCGGATAAATATACACGTAGTACACTTCTTGACCGGTCACGGCAGCATAATTCGAATCCCCGTTGTAACTCGCACTGAGTGTCTGTGCTATGCCAACAGGAAGGGTCGATATCGTAGTCGAATACGAGATAAAACCGGTGCTCCATTGCGATGTGTTCACAGGTCCGGTGCTAACCGGTACGCCGTTGTCGTAGATGGTGATCGTTCCTGTGGGGGGAGTGACAGCCGGGTTCCCCTCATAAAAGGAAAACGTCATTGCCATAGGAGTACCAAACGTCGTCAGCGCTGGAGAGACCGTGGGATCGTAACCCTGAAGATTGTCGTATGGGTTTACGGTAACTGGAATCGTACACGACGTTGGCAGCCAGGTTGAGTCCCCCGCCCACGTAATCGTGAATGTATGGTTCCCACCGGTGATGGCTGTCCAATTGCTGCTCGTGAGAGTACCGGAACTATTAGCAGTGCCAGTCGCTAGCGCGGTTGGATTATTGTCAATATACAGACTTACCTGATAGCCCGTTTGTTTTCCGATCCCTACCCCGTTGGGTCCTTTGAGTGTATAACTGATCCCAAGCGGGTTGCCAGCATAACCCCAGTAGATGGGCGGTTCATACTGCGAACATGTCAGAACCGGCGTTCCTGGCGCAACGGTAACGGCATCGGTCACATTGCTGGTTACAAAGTTGGAATCGCCACTATACGTGGCCGTAATAGACTGTGATCCCACGCTGGAAAATGTGTACGGAATTGTTGCTTGTCCGCCGCTAAGGGTGCCCGTGCCGAGAGTAGTGGTGCCTTCCTTAAATGTAACCGTGCCACTCGGGGCATAACCGCCAACTGCGGACGGGGAGATTGAAGCTGTGATCGTTGCGGCGACGTCCAAAACCGGCGTACTAGGAGAAGCCGAGACCGACGTAGTGGTTGAAATTGTCCCACCCGTCAGCGCAATTGTGCTGGACTCGCTGGCACTATTGAAACCGTCACCACTGTAGCTCGCTAGCACGTTATGCGAACCTGGTCCGGGCACAGCTACGCCGGTTGCCGTTGCCGTCGCAGCCTGCCGCTGTAAGTAGGTGGTGATTGTGTTGGGAAAAGTAGACGGCCACGTCATCAACGCAATATCTTGATAACCGTCTCCATCAAAATCTCCCGCCACAGAATTATGCGCGATCTCTGGCATCGACACTGCATTTGGACTAAGCGTGAAGGTCCCGTTGCCATTGCCGAGGTAATACTGCAACGTCCAAGGCGCCATTCCGCCCGCAGCCGCGGATTGAGCTGCAATATCGAGTATTCCGTCACCATTAAAGTCGCCTATGGAAGGTGCGCCCATTGAAGCACTGCCGGCAATTATGGAGTTGAGCGTGAAGGTTCCATTCCCATTGCCTAAGAAAATCTCAATCCCGGGGACAGCGGCATTGGTTACAGCCAGTACCGCAAGGTCCGGAATGCCGTCACCATTGAAATCTCCCTCCAAGATATATTCTGGATAGAGATAGGTACTGCCTGTGGAAAACGTGGTTGCTGCCGCGAAGGTACCGTCACCGTTACCCAGCAAGATACTAACCGAGTTACCACCATAATTTGGAACGGCAAGATCCTGAATTCCGTTACCAAGGAAATCTCCCGCCACAATGCCGGAATAGGGATCACTCCCGACTGCTGGAGACGACTTTAAGGTGAAAGTGCCATCACCGTTGCCCAAGAGGATACTAACGGTTTTGCTGGTGTAATTCGTGACTGCAATATCTGGGATGCCGTCCCCGTTAAAATCCGCAATAGCCATGCTGGACGGCACGCTTCCGGTTGCCGGAGACGACTTCAAGGTAAAAGTGCCGTTACCATTACCGAGGAAAACGTACACTTCGTTGCTGTCGTTAGCAACGACAAGGTCAAGGTTCCCGTCACCATTCAAATCCGCTGTTGCGATTACTTGAGGACAGGCCGCGGCGTTAGCCACCGCGATTGTAGACTTGAGCGTAAATGTCCCGTTGCCATTGCCTAGATAAATGTAGATGTTGTCCTTGGCGTAGTCGACAATTGCAAGGTCGAGGGTTCCGTCGTTATTGAAGTCGCCTACGATAGGAACATAATCACGATCGCCCGAAGGTAATATTTGCGTGCTCGCCGGCGCGCTCACTCCAAATGTGGGGCTTCCAAGAGTTGCTGATTGCAGGGCATAGTTTTCGTTGGTCATATCCAGAAATGAGACAGATCCCGTTGGCCCCGGTGTGCCTGGCGGCGCCATCACGGTTCCGGTCAGCGTGTAATTGCCGGCTGCCCCCGCCGAACTAATCGTGGACGCTGTTGCTACCGGCAACAAGCCGGTGACGGTGATGATCGATGTTGCGGACGTGCTTGCGGCATACGCATTGGTACCCTTGAATACTGCCTGGATGTTCTGTGATCCCGGCCCAAAAGGCTTGCGCAGTGTTGCTGTTCCGGCTTTAGTCATCCATACGCTGCCGAAGACTGCGGCGTCTTCACAGTGCGGTGCGCTCGCGTTACAGAAGTTCACCAAGCCTGCGGTCACCGGGGTTGCCCCGGCTGCGACTGAAGCGGTCAGCGTCACGATTGTTCCTGCGGAAACATTGCTGGACGACACACTCAGTGTCGTTGTCGTTGGGGTGCTGGTTGCCGATGCCGCCCCTACCAAAATGACGAATGCAATCAAAATGCGTTGCCACGTCGTGATCGTTGATGTTCGTGCCACTGAGTAGAACCTCCCCGGGAAAGCGTTCAGATGTGATTGTGCTGCGGGTTGATGCTGCGATCTAATCAAACAATCCGGGCAAACGTCCGCGATGCAGAGCCCCCGGCTTATCTGCAGAGACTAACCTTGACAGAATAGCGCGCATAGGCATAATATGCGACACAAATAAATGTGCTTTTAGCAAACCGAGCAAATTTAGGGATATCCACCCGTTCGAATACAAGGAGGTACGGGCGCGCGCGCCGAGGCCCTGTTCTCGCAAGCGTTGCTCCTCTGATAACAGGTCTCGGTAATGGTCTGGGCCACCGGGACACAAACATCAGAGCCTTCGACCGCTTCAGTTCCCCTAGCCACTGGTGGGGGAAGGAGGCGGCAAATTGCGTGACTGCGGCTCGATGGTGGGCGCTGGAGGCGGTGGTGGCGGAGCCAAAAAGCGTGATTGCGGCCCAATATCGCACAAATGCACGCAGAAGTTCTTTTTCGCCATGGCTTTCACAACAAGAGTCACGCCCAGATCGTCTTCAGCGGCTGTGCTTGTGAGCGTCTCCGGAGCCGAAACGACATCGTAATGGTAGACGTCAAGAAACTGGTCGCCAAGGATCGTCAACCGGTGTGTCCGCGCCTTGTGCTCGCGCACCAAGAAAGCACCTGTCGAGTCGGTAAACACCGGCATCTGGTCAAACAATAGAGCAGCGCCTTCAACACCGTTTCCCTTGACGTCAACTACCCGTCCTCTGAGCACATACTTGCCGAGCGACATGTGGGCGGCGGGCCGCGCACCTGCCCTCGATGCGATCAGACTCGCATCTGCGGTGTAGCGAATATGCCCAAGCTGATCCACATAAGTGTTGCCATGAAGTCTGAGCCGCCCAAACAGTGTGCTTTGGGCGCTGACTACGATCGATTGCTGAAATGGCACCACGATGTTTGTCGGGATGTAGAAGGTCTCGTAATTCACGCTCACGGCCAGAATGTTAGAGAGAAAAGACCCTCCAAAATTCATGGTTGGATTGCCGTTCAACACATTCAGCGTCTGATTTAGGCCCCAACGTGGTGACACCACTTCTTTCGAAGTCAACAGAAACATCTTCGTGGGTTGATTGCCGGGCGTTTCGCTCTGGATATACGTGACTTGGAGGGTGGTTTTCAACGGGGAATATGCGCGCTCAGCCATCAGGATGGTCGAGTCGTTAACTTTGTCTCCGTATTTGGACTGAACCTCTCCGACCGACAGATGAACTTTCTCCAGGGTCAAATTCGCGGAAGCCTGGTTCATCTGACTGGAGGACGCAATAAGCGACTGATAGGCCGGAACAAGAAAGTGTTGCCGCCCCCCGCTGAAGCTTAGGAACTTGAACGGACGTACAGTGACCGCCACATTATCGCGGGTTGGCTCTGCGCTATATTGGGACTCAATTCCGATGACGTGAAACTGCTCCCCAGCTTCGATGTACGCGGCTTTGACATCAATCCAGCGCCGGTGAAAGAGTCCACTGACAGATCCGTAGGGCTGGTTTGCCCCAATTCCTCCAGATGCCGCAAGCCGCAAGTCTTTTGATGGCGCCCATTGCACACCCTGGAGCAGCGTCGTTCGCTGCGTGATCAGCACATCCGTTGTGGTACTCCAATCACGGTCGATCGTGTGGTTGAGCGAGAGCATTGCTGCTGGCTTCTCAGCTCGCAAACCATCGAAAAGGCTGCTGCCCATGTATGCTGCAGACATCCCTCCAAACGCAACAATGTCCGTATTGAACCGGTTGGTTTTGATTCCCGCGCCCGTCATGAGCAGATAACGTGCACTCGAAAAGATGTCCGTGGGCAGGGACAAGCCAACATACTCGTCGCCAAGCGTGTAGGTTGCATCCTTGGTGATTCTGTTCACCGTGGCTCCTCCGGCCAGCTGTCCATTGACAACTCCTACGCCCATTTGTGCGTTGTAGTTGGGGCTGTAAAAGGTTAAAGAACCGCCTTGCGACTGGTATAGCGTCGAGGTTCCGCCCGACAGTTGCAGGACCTGAGCGGAAACTCCCCACGAGCACATCGCGACGAGAATCGCAATTTGGGCGACTCTCCTCCACCCCGAGTTCACTCTGAGCATGAGGGACCTATCGGGTTGGAGATTCGGAATTAAAACTACCTTCAGCCTTCGCTTCGACCGGGTGGTTGAGCGTAAAGGTCTCAAAGATAAAAGCGATTTTCTTGGGAGGCTTTGCGCCCGTCCATTCCATCTCTAAATGCCGGGGACTGCCTGGCAAAAGAGGGAACCCGCCGCTCGTTGCTTCGCCGTGCGGCCCGGTTGCCGTCACCGATTGCACCCGCCCTAGGTTTGAACTGGTGTTTTCGAGGTCGCAGACCACTTTGTGCGTGTCTGCGACGTATGTCACTTCCTTGATTTGAATATCGTTCTTCTGGAGTTTCTGCTTCTGGTACAGGTAGACCGTGTGGGGAAGCATGACTCTCACGTCCACACCCTTCTCGTGCCTGGGAGCAGAAAATGTGGAGAAGATGGTGAACCACGCGGGGAGTGCATCGGCCTTGGCCTTGTAAAACACATAGTAGGTTTGGCCGGGATGGAGTCGAGTGCTCGTGCTCGAGAGCTGTAAATGAATGTTTGAATCCAGCGGGCGGTATTTGCCACGCCCCTCAGGAGTGATGCTGAAGCTCTTTGGCTCCAGCACCACGACTAAGGGCGTCTGCGTGTTATTCGTGAGCTCGAGCTTTCCTTCGCCGATTCCCTTGTACTCGACAATGACCGGCGAAACGGATTGCGCCGTCATTGCGGTGCAAAGAAATAGACTTGCTAGTAACAGACGAAGTGCCATCGTGCTCAAGCTCCAGAGAGTAGTACTTGCCGGCTAGCTGATTACAGTGCGGTCGCGACGATGGTCAGCACGCCAGTATAGTTGTCGGCTGGGAGCTGGGGGTTTGCCGTGAGGTTGATCGAGAGGACAACGCTATCGTTGCGGCTGCCGGTCAGATTGCTGAGGGTGATCGGCTGGTCAAATATCTGGAGATCAACGCCGGCGCCGCCCTGGCCCGCTGCGCTGGTACCAGTAAAAGCCGTCAGACCGGAAGGGGTTCCCACACCCGGGGTGACAAGGCCAAATACCTGTGAGGTGGGAATCATCTCAGATGCTCCGCCCGCCTGTCCGACGAGAGCCTGCGCGGGATTCGCAAAATAGGCGTCCAGATAGACATTCTGACGGCTTGCCCCAAGAGTCCAGTTGGTGGTGAAGCTCATCGGAGCGTCACCGAGGCTGGACTGGCCGGGTTGAAGAACGAAGTTGACGGTCGGGTTGTTGCTAACGACGGAGATGCTTTCGCTCAACTGCGCATTCAAGGTAACCGACTGTTGCGCAGAACTAAGTCCGGGGCCGGAAGCAAACGCCGACATGGACAGGGCAAGTACTGCGAGGATCACAACGGAAAGGCTCTTTTTCATGGAGCTTAAATTCCTTCTGGATGGCATGGGGGACCGGGAAGATCAGCCAACCCCCGCCCCATACATTAGGTTGAGTTAATTGTTGGCCTTTCGGTTATATACCACAGTCGCCAGCCGGAGGTCTAGAGAAACTAGGCAGACTATGGACTTTTCACGCATTGAACCAGTATGGTCCGTCTTGTGTTTTTATGTGGTGCAGGGATACTCAATGCGGTACTGACGCGTATCCATGCTCGGTGCCGCCTCTATGATCTGGAGAAGGCTTTGGTCGGCACGCATGGTAAAGCCTATGCGTTGTTCCAGGGCGGAGACCTGATCAAAGGCCTCGCGATCATGCTCATAGATCGCGCGTATGTCAGCCTCAGTCGCAAAAATGCAAACGCGGCATGAAAACCGCCGCAGATATCCGCTAAGACGGACAAACGCCTTTAGCTTTGCGTTTCTTTTACCGCCTGCGTACGCTGCGGCAATTCTGTGCATCCCGTCCACCACTGACAGATCATCATCCAGCATGATCGGTCCGTCGGTACGGGATCCACCGGCCATTGTCATATCCAGCCGTTCCAGGAGAAGCGGCCTGCTGGCTGCGTTTTCTAGTTCGTAAAGGCTGATCTCGCGGACACTCCACTGCGAGCGTTCAGAAGCCCACTCGGGCTCAACATCGTCCAGGTAGTCGTCAATTGCGAACCGCTGCGTGTCGTTCAACGATGCAAAGCTGATCGGTAACGCGTGATACACAGGGACGTAGACGGGGTGGAGCGGCGTACCGGATTCCCAATGCCAACGAAGGACATCCTTCAAGGACTCCTCAAAAATAGGCATCCAATTGATCACCGTGCGCCCTGCCTTGCTGAGAGCGGCATCAAACTTCCAGGGATTTTGCTTCGCGCGGTTGCGAGATTCCTCGGCCCGGATGCCCGTGCAATTGATGATCACCTTCTCTGGAAGGTGCCGTATGAAGGTCTGTACCGGACCTCTTTTCAAATCCGATGTGCATTGCCGAAATTTCGGGGAAGGGAATTTGCCTCGCCGCTCAATCATTTGGAGATAAGTTTTATTCGGATTTCTGACAACGTTGAGCGGCAACCCGAAGCGCGCTGAAATGTGTGTGGTCCAGTGGATGGCAGGAATGGGTGCGATATGCTCGAACCCGGTGTCGGCCATGACGCTGTAGGTTTTGATCGTTGGGAAATGTTCTCGAAGAAGCCCTAACATCCGGCTACTATCTTTTCCGCCGGAAACATTGGCAACCAAGGCCAGCTGGTCGCCGTACTGCGAGACCAGCTCGCGAACTTGGTCAATCATATCCATCCTCATCATCACTTACGGCGCAGATATCGACTCCCTTAGCGCCGCGGGAATTGCTATTTCTCAACCACTCGGCATAGATCTTCTGGCGGTTCGTTGTACTCGGCCGGCACCGCGGTCCCACAAGCGGCGACCGCAGTGCGTTTCGTTCGCAGGTCGGAGGTGGAATCCATCAACTCAACAAACTCCACAGGGTAATTGTCGGGATGCCACAGTGGGGTCCTGCGAAGTTTGAGAGGGGGTATAGATGCTCCTACACCTGCCAGGTGTCTCCGGTCTGTTGAATGTTTTCAGGTTGATGTGGTGGCGATGCTTAGAAGCGGCTTTGGTGCGTAATGCAGGTCACTGAAAACAAAATCCCGCGAATGCATCAACCTGCCAATTGCCGGACTGTGGAGCCGCTCTGTCTGGAGGGGCAGCCCGGTTCCAACTCAACCTTGCCAGCCAAACTGTAGCTGACGTTTTGCTTCTGCTTGCCAAGGTCCGAAAATCGCACCTCGATGTTGGCCGGCAGCAACTTGTCTAAGCACAAGAATGGCTGCCAATTCAAACTGGCAGCCTCTTGGGTAGAAATGCGTTGAATCACTCTTACTAGGGGGTGGGCGTAGCCGCAGCAGTAGCGTTTGGCTGGGCCTTCCCGCGTTTTGCCCGCTTCCTCGCCGCCGGAGACAATTCTCTTTTCTTCGCTTTCGGTTTCAGCTCCGGCGCCGTTACGGCCGCCTTTACCGCCCGCTTCGCAGCAGGTGTTGATGCAGCCTTCTCCGCGCTCTTTGGTTGGGCGGCGGCGCGCTTCTTCTTGCTGTCCCGACTTGTACGAGATTCCATTGCTGCAGGTTCAGTAACTGCGGTTGTGTTCAACTTTTCCAACATGGTGATTACTTCAATAATCAGGTCGCGCTCGGCGTATAGATCCTTGAGGATCTTAGGCACATCCACCATCTTGGCTCCATCACCAGCGCCTGAAATTAGAACTGTGAGGGTTCCTGAGCCGCTGGTATAAGTAAACCTGCCCTCTAAATTAGCAGATTGTACCGCAGAACTGCTTACCAATTAAGAACTTTTGTTCCATCAATTCATCACAACTTCGGCTGCGTCTCCCGACTCGTGCACCCCACCAATAGGAAGAATCTAAAAAGGTGGAGAAGGACGCGGCTCTTGACCTCCGCGCCCTTGAGTGTGTGTTTCTTTTGGTTTATTGCACGGTCAGCGTAACGCTAACCGGTGATGGATTGGTCACGGTGCCCGATCCCTGCGGCGTTACCGTCACGGTGTAGATCCGCGGGGCAGGAGTCGTCGAGCTGCTACTTCTACTCCCGCCGCAGGACATCAAGAAACCCGCCGCCGAGATGGTCAGCACCATCAGCAGCACGGCCAATACCCGCTTCTTGCGAAGACTGAACGGAGCGCCGAGCAGAACCGCGCCCAACACGATCGAGCCGCCACTTGACCAAGGAGCCACCGGAGCGCGCTTAGCTGCACTCGAGTTCGCCGAGATTGTCAGGGTGGAGGTGCTGTTGCCGTTGCTGGTTAGCGTCACGGACGTGGGGCTCAAATTCGCAGTGACGTTGGAAGCCGTGCCATTGGTCGAGGTTACGGCGGGCGTTAGCGCAACCGTTCCCGCGTAGTTGGTTGAAGTCAGCAGCAGCGTGACTGCGGAACTGCCCGTAAGCGCTGTCGAACTGGCAACGAGGGTGTAAGACGACGCCGTCGAAGGCGGTGCTGCCGTTACCGCCAGCGTCCCGCTTCCGTTCGAGCCTGCATAGTTTATGTCTCCGCTGTAGCTCACTGTGATGCTGTCTGAGCCGGCGGTGAAGCCGTTTGCCGAATTAACAGCGACACTGGGCAAGATCGCGGCATAGGAATCGCCCGAGGAGCTTTGCCCCATGGAGGAAAACGTCGCCGTGCCAACAGGCGTGCTGTTCACTAGAAACGTCACGGACCCGGTCATATTGCCCCGTATGGACGAAGTTACCGTCGCTGTCAGTTCAGTTGTGCCGCCCAGCGCGACCGAGTTCGGTGCTGTCGAGACCGTGATGGTCGTTGGCGCCGCCGTGACCGTCAGCGTTCCGCTTCCTTTCGAGCCTGCGTAGGTCGCGTTCCCGCTGTAGGCCGCCGTGACCGTGTTCAGACCCGTACCGAAGCCAGTTGCAGAGTCCCACACGGCGACACTGAGTGCTGCTGTACCGTTGGAAACCGCTGCCGTGCCGAGAGTCGTGCTGCCTACGGCAAACGTCACCGTTCCGCTAACTGTTCCCGCTGTTGTGGAGCTCACGGATGCAATTAGGTTGGCCACCCCGCCGACCAGTACTGAACTCGGCGTTGCCGACACGGTCACCGAGGTCGTCGGCGTTTGCGCTGCTGTCACTGCCAGCGGTGTTGTGCTGGCTGAGGATGCATCGTTGGCATCTCCGCTGTAGCTGGCCGTGATTGTACCCGACCCAGTACTGAAACCGTTGGCGGCAGTAATCGCTTCCACAAGCGTTGCTGTGCCACCGGAAACCGGTGCCGTGCCCAGGATCGTACTGCCCAGCCTGAACGTCACCGTTCCGGTCGCGCTGGTCGGAGTGACCGTTGCGCTCAGAGTGGTGGTTCCATTGAGGGCCACTGAGTTCGGGGTAGCCGTGACCGTCGTAGTCGTTGGCATATCCGACACTTTCATCGGCGTGCTTCCGCTTGATGCTGCAAAATTGGCATCTCCGCCGTAGCTGGCCGTGATTGAGACCGACCCCGCGGAGAATCCGTCAGCCACACTCGCTGCCACGTTGCTCAAGGTTGCCGTGCCGCCAGAAATCGCTGCTGCGCCCACGTTTGTCGTGCTTGAACCCTCCGTCACTGTAAAGGCAACCATTCCGGTGATCGTACCCGGCGTTGTGGA
>Ga0364897_1128_pt1 | contig 11519 bp, 9 predicted proteins | sample SorcelJu500002C5_2_FD_206945 | JGI IMG/M metagenome (GOLD analysis project Ga0364897, IMG submission 206945) | Enriched cells from Trout Bog Lake Hypolimnion, Wisconsin, USA - BchlTB.July09.5000.02.C5 | ecosystem: Environmental > Aquatic > Freshwater > Lake > Hypolimnion/Profundal zone | place: USA...
TTCACAGCATTCTCACGACCCTTACCCTTACGAGGAAGGGTTAAGTTCAAAGGAACTTTAGGCGGCAGAACTGGAACATAAGGCTTTTTCTGCAAAATAGATTTAATGACGCGATGCGTTAACAAATCTGGATAGCGACGAATTGGACTTGTGAAATGTGAATACGCTGGATAAGCCAAACCAAAATGGCCCTCGTTATCCGGTTGATACATCGCCTGTTGCATCGCACGTAGTACTACCGATTGAAGCATATTGGCATCTGGTCGATCTTTGATTTCGCGCATCAATTTTGCAAAATCTTTCGGCTTAGGCTTATCACCACCACCTAAAGATAAACCAGAGGTACGCAATACCTGACGCAAGGTGACTAACTTTTCTTCTGATGGTTCGCCATGAACACGATATAAGCTAAGGTGTTTATTTTGATCAATGAAGTCAGCTGCGCAAACGTTTGCGGTCAACATACACTCTTCAATTAAGCGGTGAGCATCATTTCTAATGCGCGGCTCGATACGAAGAATTTTTCCTAACTCATTGCTAATAATTTGCGTTTCAGTTGTTTCAAACTCAATCGCACCACGCTTACTGCGCGCCTCTAACAAGATCTTGTAGAGTGAATATAAATTAGTCAGTAGCGGTCTAAATTGAGCGAATCTTGCAGCTTCAGGCCCTTTACTGTTTGAGAGGATTTCCCAAACAGTATCGTAAGTAAATCTTTGTGATGAATGCATTACCGCTGGGTAGAACTGGTAGGCAAGAACAACGCCATTTTGATCAACAACACAATCGCAAACCATACAAAGGCGATCTACACCAGGATTTAAAGAGCACAATCCATTGGAAATTTTTTCCGGCAACATTGGAATCACGCGTCTTGGAAAATATACCGAGGTTGCTCGCAATAGCCCCTCATCATCCAATGGCTGACCGGGTTTTACATAATGAGAGACGTCGGCAATCGCCACAATCAAACGCCAGGCCTTGGCCTTGCCGTACATAACAGGTTCGCAATAGACGGCATCATCAAAATCACGAGCATCAGCGCCATCGATGGTAACCAATGGAACGTCGCGCAAATCTACACGGCCTTCTAAATCTGACTGCTGAACAGTGTCTGGAAGTGCTGCCGCCTCTTTCATTGCCGCAGCAGAAAATTCATGCGGTACGCCGTACTTACGCACAGCAATTTCAATTTCCATACCAGGATCGTCAATTTCACCTAGTACCTCAACAACACGCCCTACTGCTTGGCGATAGCTATCAGGATAGTCAATAATTTCTACACTGACTACTTGCCCTAATTTTGCATCGCCCTGACCTTTAGGTGGAATCAAAATATCATGACCGATACGCTTATCTTCAGGCGCAACAATTAACACGCCATTCTCATTAAGAAGGCGTCCAATGACAACCTTATTAGCGTGCAAGATCACATCAACGATCTGACCTTCCGGTCTTCCGCGACGATCCGTTCCTAATACTCTGACACTGACTCTGTCACCATGCATGACGCGAGACATTTCTCGCTCGGAGAGAAAAATATCCTCTCCACCATCATCGGGAATAACAAATCCAAATCCATCTCGGTGACCTTGGACTGTACCAAGTCGGTCAGCCTCTCGTGGCACCAAGTTTTTTGCTTTACGCATTTAATTCCTTCGGCAACTTCTGCCTTATATCTATAACTGTTATTAACTAAGGCTACTGTATCAAACCATTGGGTTCGAAGGGAAAAAGCCAAATTGGGGTTAGAAAAAATACCAACACGCCTAAGCCCCTATAATGGTGGGATGCCCAGATGGCGAAATTGGTAGACGCACCAGCTTCAGGTGCTGGCGATCGAAAGGTTGTGGAGGTTCGAGTCCTCTTCTGGGCACCAAATTACTGCATTTAGCACCCTGCGGCTCTATTTTATAGAGTTAAGGTACCTAAATCAAACAAAAAACGGCCTTTTAGGCCGTTAATCACTAGATTCCCATGGTTCTGTGCAAGATCTTGGGCTTCATTTCAATCCAAAGCTCTTCAAACTCCTGCTGCTTATCTTCTGAAAGATGCTGCTTGGTAAAGAGACCACCAAAAAAGATTGTCTTTTTGGGGGCAAAAACCTTATCAAACTCCGTCAAACCTACCGGCCTATCTTCAAGATCCCTTGTAAGTTCAGCTGAACAAACGATAGCCTCAGTGGCCTCCTCATCAATAACCGCAAATTCAATGAGTTGCTGAGTTTTATCCAAAATAACCAAAGTGCCCTGAGCGTAACAAACCGCCTCATGATCATGAACAATATAAGACAGAAATTGAGGCACCTCGCTGGGCTCAAGCATGAGATCGTCAATAAAAAATAGATATTGATCCCCTTCTCCATTGACCAGGGTAAATATCTTAGGTATCGCTCCATGAGCAAGAGCTAAATTTCGGTAGTACTGAGCAATTTCAATTGCAAGGTTTTCAGCAAAAAGGTGCATATTTTAAAAAATAGAATCTGTTAATAAATGGTTCGAAATTATTTCAAGTGCTTACTTAAAAACTCCATGGTTCTCTCCCATGCCAGCTTAGCAGCATCGGCTTGGTATTTTAAGAAAGGGAGGTTTCTAGAATCCGCTTCTTCATTGGCAAATGCGTGTTTTGCATCATACCGATAAAAGTCTAGGTGAGCCCCTGCGGCTTTTAATTTTTCTTCTAGATGCCCAACACCCTCGATGGCAAAAGCATCATCATGCAATGCCCAGTGAGCAAGCATAGGCGCCTTCACTTTGGTGGCATCAACATACTCCAAGGGCGGATAACCATACCAAACTACGGTCGCATCGAGTTCAGGAATATTACAGGCTGAAAGCACTGTTAAAGCGCCACCCATGCAAAATCCAGTCACAGCAACTTTTGCACTCCCGCTAGCCTTTAGATACTGAACAGCTCCACGAATATCTTGACCCGCAGCATCACCAAAGTTCAAGTCATTCATGAGGTGTTCCGCCTCATTCGCTTCGAGCGCCATCTTTCCACGATATAAATCAGGAACCAAAGCTCGGTAACCAGCCTTAGCTAAACGGTCTGCTACTCCTTTAATTTGGTCATTCAGACCCCACCACTCTTGAATCACAACAATACCTGGAGCATTAGAAATGTTTTTTGGTTCAGCCAAATACGCCTCAACTACATTTCCATCAGGGCGTTGGTAGGTAATATTCATTCTCTAAAGATCCTTTATGACTAAATGCTTTATGGGGTCTACGTTTGTTTTAGATTTGCTTGATGTTGCTTGATATTGCTTGATATTGTTTGGGATTGTTTGGGATTTACGTGAGGTTTTTTCGGGTTTGCTCTATATTTTGTAAGTACTCTACTTCACTTCTTTATCAGTGTGAATATAGCCTACCAAGCAAAAGGTAATCAAGCCACAAGCAACGGCACCATATCCAACGATGTTGTAATGCAACATTTTTCCATCGGGGCCAATTGTGACAATAGCTCCGGCAACAACCGAAGCCAATCCTGATGAGAGCATTTGTACTGAACCCATCAGGCTCATAAAAGTCCCCCGTATGTTTGTACCAACCACTTGACTGACCATCGCCATGGCAGGAATCATGCGCCCAGAAATCAAGATAAAAAAGGAAGTTGAATTGATGAGGACAATCCATAAAGGCACTGGAACAAGATTTGTGGTGACGAGCAATGGTATGAGACTAACAATTGCGAGCACCTTAAAGACAATGACCTTGCCATATTTATCAGCCATATGCCCAATAAATCGAGAGCTCATTAAAGTGGCTATGCCACCGCATAGGTAGATTAATGAAATATATGAATTATCGATACCGACATTTGAAGTCAAGTACAAGGCTATATAAGGGATTACCGAGAAGCCAGTGAACATAATCAGCCCCATAAAAAAGAAGGCTCTCAAATGCTGATGGGCGATAAAGATATCGTAAATTTGCCTAAAGCGACTACCTTCATGTACATGATCTAGGTGTCCAGCTATTTTGGGGATATTGCGATAACCTAAATAGAAAATCAAAGTCGATATGAGTGCAATAAAAATGAATGGTGCCCGCCATCCCAAGTAAGTAATATTATTTGCCAGAAATAGACTTAACGGCACACCAGCAACAGTAGATATAGAGAACGCCGACATTACCGTTCCAAGGGCTTTTCCCCTGCGCTCAAATGGTATTGAATCTGCCACAATCGTTTGAACCAGAGACCCTAGTATTCCGCCAAACATACCAGCGAAAGCTCTAGCAATAAAAAGGGTATGGTAATTGGGTGCTAATCCACAAATTAAAGTCGCAATGATGAAACAGGCATAAAGCCTCAGCAACAATTGTCTGCGCTCAAATCTATCTACGTAGTAAGTAGCAAAGATTCCGGCTGCAGCTGCGGCAAAAGTGTATGAAGATAACAGTAGTCCAAATTGATGCGTATTGATATTGAGAACTCGGATAAATTCCGGCCCCAATGGCATCATGATCATAAAATCCAAAATGTGCGTGAACTGGATCCCCGCCAAAGAAAATAAGAAGAAACGCTCTTTCTTAATTTGGCTTGCAGAATGCGGAGACTTAATCACTATTGGCTTTACATGGGGTGCTTGATATGACATTATCAACCCACATTAATAATCACGCATGCAGCACGAAAATTCTACTTTTTAAGAGATTTTAATTATGATGGCTCCACTTATTCAGCTGCCTATTTCTGCCATTCTTATAGATGTACTCAGTGGCTTAGGTTTCTTAACCGTTGTCTTGATGTTTCATGGCAGTGCCATCAATCGTATTTTGGTTAACTTTGATAAAAGAACCAAAAAATATCTAGGGCTAAAACAGTACAACCGGGTCTTTGTTATTTTTTATATTTCATTTGTACTGATTGCCTTAATACATATTGTTGAAATTTTTATGTGGTCCATTTTCATGTTCAGACTGGATTTGATACCTACCCCGATTGACGCTCTACTATTTGCCGGTAGTTGCTATACGACAGTGGGTTTTGTTGCGGACATTCTGCCATTAGGCTGGAAAAGCTTAGCCTTCTATATCTCATTTAGCGGCCTCTTCTCACTAGCTTGGACCACATCCGTCATGATCGGAATGACAAATTGCTATAAAGATGCCTGGAGTCAAAAGCACAACTTAGACGCCTCTGAATGATTTTTTGAGGTAATACCCATATACACATCGATTTCCATCGCGTGAGGGGTTATGGGTATCTAAGATTACGCCATCCTTTACCACCGTTAAATGTTTTGAAACTTTCACGATGAGCGTTCCCTGAGGAAGCTCATCACTACGCATATGAACCTGGCATCCAGAGCCAATTTTCATAGTAGCTACCCATTCAAATCCCAGCCCAAGAATGTAATCATGAAAAACGTTTCGATGATTGCCATTTCTAGGAGATGCTCCTTTCTCACCTAAACGTTTTGCCAACCTATCGTTTCGGACTTGTGCGTAAACCGCATTGGCATTTCTTAAATCTTCATAGACTTGCAAGTAAGGCAAGTCTGCAGCAATTGCTATTGACCTCACGACACAATCCCCCGCTCCACCCTTAAAACCAGCGGCTTGCCTACCGCCATCATGAAATTGAAAGTGATAGGTCTTTGATGGACGTGAGAAGGGGTTAAGAAAACTGAACATAAATAAGAGGACTTTAATAAAAAAATGGACTTGTCTTTCGACAAATCCATTCTTAACAAAGTCTAACGGTGAATGGTCAATTACTTCGCGTTAGCCTTTTTCACTTGCAAGCGCCACGCATGTAGCAATGGCTCGGTATAACCGCTTGGTTGCTCAAGGCCTTTAAAGATTAAATCACTAGCTGCTTTGTAAGCATATGAGTCCTTAAAATTAGGCATCATCGGCTTGTAAAGCGGATCTCCAGCATTTTGACCATCAACAACCTTGGCCATGCGTTGTAGAGCATCATTAACCTGAGCTTCAGAAACAATGTTATGAAGTAACCAATTGGCAATATGCTGACTAGAAATACGCAATGTTGCACGGTCTTCCATGAGGCCAACGTTATGGATATCCAAAACCTTAGAACAACCTACGCCCTGGTCAACCCAACGAACAACGTAACCCAAAATACCTTGGCAGTTATTGTCCAACTCTTCCTGAATTTCTTCTTTAGACCAGCTTGGATTTTCAACTACAGGGATCGTTAACAACTCATCCATGAGTGCTTCAGCTTGGGCTGCAGTATCTAATTTTTCGATTTCTTTTTGGATCTCAGCAACATTCACTTGGTGATAATGCAAAGCGTGCAATGTTGCGGCTGTTGGCGATGGAACCCATGCGGTATTGGCGCCAGACTTAGGATGAGCAATCTTTTGCTCAACCATAGCCTTCATCAAGTCAGGCATGGCCCACATACCCTTACCAATTTGCGCGCGACCGCGCAATCCACAATCCAAACCTGTCAAGACATTGCGACGCTCATAGGCTGCCAACCATTTGCTGGTTTTCATATCACCTTTGCGCATCATTGGACCAGCATGCATAGCGGTATGCATTTCATCACCAGTGCGATCCAAGAATCCAGTATTAATAAAGGCTACACGTGCTCCAGCTGCAGCAATAGCAGCCTTTAAGTTGGCACTTGTGCGACGCTCTTCATCCATGATTCCCAGCTTCACGGTATCAGCAGGCAAGCCCAATAATTTTTCAACACGGCCAAAAAGTTCAGAGGCAAAAGCAATTTCTTCTGGGCCATGCATTTTTGGCTTAACAATGTATACAGAACCTTTACGAGTGTTGCCGATTGCCTGTGTCGCAGGACGATTGATATCGTGTAATGCGATAAGAACAGTCACAACAGCATCCAAAATGCCTTCGTAGATTTCCTTGCCATTACCCGTAATAACCGCTGGGTTAGTCATTAAATGACCAACATTACGCAGAAATAACAATGAACGGCCGTGCAAAGTCACTACACCATCTTTGGCATTTACAGCACCGATACCAGCGGTGTACTTGCGATCCGGATTTAGCGCACGGGTAATCGTTTTGCCACCCTTTTCTACTTCTTCAACCAAAGTGCCCTTAAGGATGCCTAACCAATTTTCATAGGCAAGCACTTTGTCATCTGCATCAACGGCTGCAATTGAATCTTCCAAATCCAAAATTGTAGAAAGGGCAGACTCCAAAATCACATCATTCACGCCCGCAGGATCGCTAGCACCGATCGTCTTGCTCTTATCAATCTGAATATCGATATGAATACCGTTGTTGCGTAACAAGACCGAAGTAGGCGCTGCTGCATCACCCTGGTAGCCAACAAACTGCTTGTCATCAGCCAGACCTGTAGTGCTGCCATCCTTTAATTTAATCGCCAACTTATTACCATCAACTGAATAAGTTACGGAATCACGATGTGAGCCCTTCAACAAAGGTGCTGCTTGATCTAAGAAGTTGCGTGCATAGGCGACAACCTTAGCACCACGAATAGGGTTATAGCCGCCAGCTTTAGTTGCTCCATCTTCCTCGGACAGAACATCAGTCCCATAAAGCGCATCATACAAAGAGCCCCAGCGTGCATTAGCGGCATTCAAAGCATAGCGCGCATTTAATACGGGAACCACCAACTGTGGGCCAGCCTGAAGCGCAAGCTCATCATCAACATTGCTAGTTGTAATAGCCACTTTTCCTGGCACTTCATTTAGATAGCCAATTTCTGTAAGGTGCTTGCGATAAGCGGGCATATCTTTAATTGGACCAGGATTGGCTTGGTGCCACTTATCTAAATCCGCCTGAAGGCGATCACGCTTAGCTAGCAACGCTTCGTTCTTTGGGCTTAAGTCGTTAACAAGCTCTTCAAAGCCTTTCCAAAAATCTGCGCTTTTAATGCCCGTACCAGGAAGAACTTTTTCTTCAATAAATTGGTAGAGGGGTGTAGCAACTTGAAGGCTATTACAGGCGGTACGTGCGGTCATGGCTTAAACCTTTTTCCTAGACTGGGTGAAATTAAACAATGGAATATTTTGCATCAATCTTGAAAAGGATGCTGAAGCAGAATCGTTTCATCCCGTTCCGGGCCTGTAGAAACCATTGCGATAGGTTTACCAGCCACCTCTTCAATACGGCGCAAGAAATTCTGAGCTTCGATTGGGAGTTGATCCCATTGGCGGACGCCAAAAGTCGTTCCTTTCCAACCTGGAAAATCCTCATAGATTGGCTCGCAACGGGCTACGGATTCCGCACCACGAGGCAATACATCTAATTTTTGGCCATCCAAGATGTAACCGACACATAAACGAATGGTTTCAAAACCGTCAAGCACGTCTAATTTAGTAATGCAAAGACCTGAAAGTCCGTTAATTTGAATAGAACGCTTTAACGCTGCGGCATCTAACCAACCAGTACGGCGTGGGCGACCTGTAACTGAACCAAATTCTTTTCCTACTTCAGCCAAACGAACACCTATTGGATCTTGTTTCGCTGGATTATCGTGATCATACAATTCACTTGGGAACGGGCCTGCACCAACGCGTGTGCAATAAGCCTTAGTAATCCCCAAAATATATTGCAATGATCCTGGACCAACGCCTGATCCTGCTGCTGCATTACCAGCCACACAGTTACTTGAGGTCACATATGGATAGGTGCCGTGATCGATATCCAAAAGAGTGCCCTGCGCACCTTCAAACAATAAATTTTGACCTGCTTGCTCAGCAGCATAGAGCGCACTAGAAACATCAACCACCATTGGTTTGAGACGATCAGCATAAGAAAGTGCGTCAGCCAAGGTTTTATCAAAATCTACTGGATCAGCACCGTAGTAATTGGTAAGCATAAAGTTGTGATATTCCAAGTTTTCACGCAACTGAACAGCAAACTTTTCTGGATAAAATAAATCTTGAACGCGCAATGCACGGCGCGCTACTTTATCTTCGTAGGCTGGGCCAATACCACGACCAGTTGTACCGATCTTCGCTTCTCCACGCTTTTTCTCACGGGCATGGTCAATTGCTACGTGGTAAGGCAGAATCAATGTAGTTGCTTCAGAAATCTTTAAACGTGACTGAACATCAAGGCCAGCAGCTTCAAGCTCACCAATTTCTTTAAAGAGGGCTTCAGGTGAGAGCACTACTCCATTGCCGATATAGCACACCACTTCTTTATGCATGATCCCCGAAGGAATCAAACGCAAAATGGTTTTTTTATCGCCAATGATTAATGTATGACCAGCATTATGTCCACCCTGGAAACGCACTACAGCTTGAGCATGGTCGGTTAACCAATCAACAACCTTACCCTTCCCTTCATCACCCCATTGGGTGCCAATGACAACGACGTTACGACCAGGAGCTTGTTGCTTTGAAGACATAATGAAATCCAAAAAGATAATTACAAAATAGGTTTAAATTTTTTATTGCTGTTGTTGTTGCTATTGCTATTACTTCGATTGCTGACGTTTTACAACTTCCCAAGAATTCGTTTGCTTTACCAATTCTCTATCGCATTCATATTCAGCAAAATCGGCAAATTCTTGACCCATTAACTGAATAACGATTTCGCCCTTGGCGCGCAATGCATCAACTGCTTCTAGCAAAGATGAATCATTACTCCACGGAGCTGCTATTGCACATTTCTTAGCGCTTAGTGGTGACAAATTGGCTAAGGTCAGTAAATCTAAAGAGAAACCTGTTGCTGGACGTGAGCGACCAAACGCTTGACCCACTTGATCATAGCGACCACCACGAGCAATAGGCTGCGGTAACTTATCGACATAGGCGGCAAACATGACGCCGCTGTGATATTGATAGCCACGAAGATCAGCCAAATCAATGCTTAACTCGAGTCCTTCTGAAAGCGTAGATGCAGCCGCTACCAGTTTTTCCAATTGCTCAATAGCTAAATCCACCAGCGCATGCTTAGGCAATGCGGCCTTAGCTTTAACCAAGACTTCTTCACATGGGCCGTTAAGCTCGGTCAGAACAAGCAAGGCATCAGCTACTTTAGGGGGTAAAGACTTTGACCAAATACCTAAACGCGGACGATCTTTACTTTGCAGCAAGCTGTAGAGGGTTTCCATATCAGCAGAACTCATGGACTGACCATCCAATATCCCCGCCAAAACACCAGCATGAGAAAGATCTAAATAAATCTTTTGGATTCCAGCCAATTTAATGGTTTTTAGCAATAAGGATATGGCCTCAAAATCAGCCTCCCAAGTTGGGCAACCATAAATCTCAGCGCCAATCTGCAACTCCTCGCGAGCCGAGCTACCCACAGGGGTACGGGCATGAGCAACCGACCCTACATAGCAAAGTCTTGTTACTCCAGAGCGATTGAGCAGGTGTGCGTCAATTCGGGCAACTTGTGGTGTGATATCAGCGCGTAGCCCAAGGGTGCGGCCAGACAATTGATCAACCAATTTAAAGGTTTGTAAATTGAGATCTGAACCGGTACCCGTTAAAAGTGAATCCAAAAACTCTAAAAGCGGTGGTGCAACGAGCTCATATCCGTAGGACTGATACAGCTCGAGAATGGAGCGACGTAAGTTTTCCACCTTACGCGCTTCGGCTGGTAGCACATCAGCAATATCTTCAGGAAGTAACCAACGATTCATGATTTAAAAAATTCACCTTTAATTATTTTTTATGCAGAAACTTAAAGAACTCGCCATTAGGTTCAACCACCATGACATCTTTTTTATCTTTAAAAGTACTGCGATAAGCCTCTAAACTCTGATAGAACTGAGCAAACTGCGGATCACGGTTAAAAGCATCGGCATATAAGGCCGTCGCTTTGGCATCCCCTGCCCCTTTAATTTTTTGGGCATCTCTATAGGCCTCGGCCAAAATGGTATCGCGCTGACGCTCTGCATTGGCTCGAATCTTATCGGATTCAGCAGCTCCAGTTGAGCGCAATTCATTCGCAACCCGTTTGCGCTCTGCTTCCATACGACGGTATACCGAGTCGCTAATTTCAGCCAGTAAATCCACACGCTTTAAACGCACATCCACAATTTCTACGCCAATATCTGAAGCATCGTCAGCAACCTTGGCACGTATACCTTGCATGACCTCTTCACGTTGATCAGAGATTAATTCGCGGACAGTACGCTTAGTAAATTCCTCATTTAATGCTGAGCGCACTAATTGGGTTAAACGATCTTGCGCCAAACGCTCATCACCCTTAAAGCTAATGAAGAATTTGCGAGGATCAACAATGCGCCACTTTACATATGAATCCACAAGAAGATTTTTCTTCTCAGCAGTGATGAATCGCTCTGCCTCAGGATTGTCAATAGTCATAATGCGACGATCAAAGAATCGTACATTTTCAAAAGGGGCTGGATATTTAATTTGCAAGCCCGGTTGCTCGATCACGCGGACAATTTGGCCAAATGAAAATACCACTGCAAACTTACGTTGATCAACAATAAAAATACTGGAAGAAAGAACATAAGCCAATGCAATTAATGCAACTAGCCCTGCAATTAAGCGATTGAAGTTCATTGTCTTGACTCCCGATCGCGACTACGCAAGCTATCACGTTTATCAG